>Ga0209780_1002958_pt1 | contig 12398 bp, 7 predicted proteins | sample WorMetexBAHAMAS2_FD_187384 | JGI IMG/M metagenome (GOLD analysis project Ga0209780, IMG submission 187384) | Marine gutless worms symbiont microbial communities from Max Planck institute for Marine Microbiology, Germany - Inanidrilus exumae... | ecosystem: Host-associated > Annelida > Digestive... | reverse complement strand
CGCAAAAATCATAAAAAGGCAATGTTGACTATACTAACATTGACATTCAGGCCATGTTAATGTAGTTGACATTTCCTTTTTATGATTTTTTGCGGTTTTCGATCCGTCGCCGTTAACAGTGTGTATCAACTGCATTTTTTTGCATTTATATTTGCTGTTTTATTACCAGTTTTGAGTAGGCATTAATAATGTCCATTAATACTACATTTTTTTATTTTTTAAGATGGCGGCCGCCGCCATCTTGAATTTTAAAAATTTCAAAAATTTTCACGGCCAGAACGGCCAAGAGGGTGGAACTGCGTCATCTTGCCAAATTTTGTCGAAATCGCTTATACCGCGGCCGAGATATGGAGATTTTTTCGTTTTCTTAAGACGGCGGCCGTGCGCCATCTTGGATTTGTGATGCATGTGTTGTGACCACCCACGAAGGACAATGTGTTGGTCTATCACTGTAAAAAACTTGGTTGGAATTTATGCAGTAGTTTTGATAACATATATTCATCTTTATTCACCATAATGGTAGAAATACGAACAAACAAGAGGAAAAAAATAACTTAACTAAACAGAAAAAAGAAAAAAGTGAATAACGTGCCCGTACATTGGCCCAATGTGCGCATTTTTCGATTTCGCGAGTTTTGCTTGAAAAGGCCTATTCACTCCCCAAAATTGGACGTATAAGTATGTAAGTAAGTAAGCGAATTTGTACCCAACGCCTAAAAACAACAGTCACTAGGCGCTGTTGCCTCGAACAGCAAAATACGTCTTAAGCCTCCGGTAAAAACTGTCCAGTAACAAATCAGGCTGATGGGCTTGTGTACGCAGACTGTTCCAACGGCAGAAAATGCACGATCGCCCAGATGTGAATTGAGCACTTGAAACGTAGGCTACTGCCGACCGAAGATGATGACGACATAAGCAGTTTTTATGCCATTTTTATGTAATTAGGCCACATAGGCCTACGATGTCCTATTAGTCTTCGATTGCAACAATGTCTCTATATTGCACCGTTAACGAGATATATTATCACTTATTTCCAACAAGGTGTCCATGGAAACACGGATATGTCCATGGATATTTCTACGTCATTTAATTTGAACTGTCTCATCGCTAATTTTCAATAAAAAAATTAATTCCGCACTGGAGTCCACACAAACGTGGACATTATGCAACAAGTAGAGCCAAGTGTGGTCAGATCGACCAGCAGAGCACTCCCAAGCGAGGGAATATGTTTTCACTGGCGTTGGCTTGTCTGTGTCTGTCTGTCTGTGACCACGATAACTATAAAGACTGTGGACGGATCTTTACCAAATTTTATGGGAAGGTTCCTATAGGGGAAAAGGAAAGACCAAGTTCGTGTTTCGTAACGATCGGTAGAGGGATGTGGAAGTAACGGTCAAAAAGTTCCGTAAACCGGCGATTGTTTACCAAACAATTCGGGAAATTCGGAACTAGCGGGCCGCAAAATAGGTGTGGTAAGTGTTGCCAAGTGTTGGAGACAAAACCGCTTTCGCGGGGAGTTGTACTCTTTCAGAGCATTTTCCATCTAGTAGACTTAGTAGACTTGTGCAATCAGAACGTAGAACACCTGTACGTGCGGTGATACCGGGTGAGAAAAGCAATGCCACTGGTTCAGTGGGATTCATTCGACTGACGATATATAGGTTATATATTTAATAAAAGCAAAAGGGCCCGAAGGCCACTCACATTGCAGTACATAAATAAACAGTATACACGGTTACTGACATGAGCTACTACACTAAATGTTCTATACAACCAAATGTACGTCAACGTAACATAGGCTAGAAAGAGGTTTAGGCCCTATGTGATCGTTATAAGTAGCCCTGGTGATAGACGTCTAGCAAATTATCTCGGAAGATCTTTTAGCAAAATAATCACAGCTATTATAGGCCTACTTGTTTGTGTGCCAGTTTTTTGGACGCCGCCTGATCGCCGGACTTTGATACGCCATCCAGTGACTTCGGAATGAAAACAGCGATATCCTTCCGATCCTTCGTCGACGTCGTCTTCTGTTGGGTCTTCCGACGTCTCCTGGGTCGCTGCACCGAGTGTCGTGGAGACGGGTGGACTCCTCGAAGTCCCTGTAACGACACCCACGACAGCCGCGGCCCGCATGTGCGCAGCACTGACCCGTCGTTGACGCCGGAGCAGGCAGCAGTCTGGGAGACAATACGCCGACTCCCTGGAGTGAGAATACGCGCGACGCCATCGCCGATTCATAACCAAGTCCACAGCATGCGTTTTATGCTCACAGCCTTTTTCATTATTCTCATCGGCTATATCTTATATCGGTTTATTTGCTAATAAACCAGCGAGGACCATCACCTTGTAATGTAGACTCATTAAGCAATGAGCGGCGAATATGGCACTGTTTATTATGGTTGTTGTTTAACGATCCATATTGCAGCGTCAACTGATTACACACTTGCCGATAGTCGATTGTGCTGGTTTCTAGTTTGATTGACATCTTGCGCTTATTATATTCAGATCTCGTGTATTTTATGTAGTTTTCCGACTAGTACATGTATTTATGTTTTTATCAGTAACAGCAGTAAACTAGGCCTATCTGTCTACAAGCACTATAAGCACATTGTAACGACAGTGTCTACGCAGTCGCGAATACTATGAATGAGCTACTAGGAAAGCAACAGATGTTCCTTGAGGTTGCATCAGGCACGACGATGCTTGAGTTTGTTATGTGTTTGTACCCCTTTTAATTCCGTTATGTTATAGGGCGTGTAGACATAAGTGATTAGGGGCCGGGTATTTTCCACCGCAAATTAATCTTCCGTTAATTTAATGAGAGATTAGGCTAACTCCCATTAATTAATGGGAGATTAACTCCCATTAATTAATGGGAGTTAGTTTGGCATCGAGGCCGAGCCGAGGCCAAAATTTTGACCTTGATACCGAGGCCGATGTCGACACTTTATTTCGGTATGTAACCAACTACCCAGGTCGACTCAGCCTTCTACCCTCCCTGGGACGGTAAAATGAGTACCAGCCAAAGGGCGGTGATGTTCTGCGGCTGGGGAGTAAAGGCAGGCATGGTGTAATTTGCAGGTAAAACTGTGTGATTCATGTGTGAGTGCATTAGAGGTAGTTACGACGATGCGCTATACAAATCGACGTTTACTTTACTTTACTTTACTTTACTATCGCCCTCGACTTTGACCTCACCTCATAACGTACGGTTGTCCTCGGCTTCGACATAGTATGGCCTCGACCCGAGGCTGCGGGCGAATCCTAACGTTTGGCCTTGAGGCCGAGCCAAGGCCAATTTTTTTGCATCGAAGCTAAGCAAAACAGTATACCATTGTTGTGCAACTTGTGCCGAAAAAGTTTCGTATTGCAGTGGAAGTTAGCGTTTTATCGACTAAAAGTAGACCAGGGATTAATAATCTTTGTCTATGCCTATGTGTATCAGTTATACCGAATTGCATACATTATTACACCATATATTTATATTTTACTGTAATTTGCACTGTTGAACTGCTCCACTTTAATTAACCGAACTAACTGTATTAAAGTAATATTTAGTATACCGGTATTTTATCTTGTAATTTTATTTCAAATTCAACGTCGCGTTTTTACTCCGTGTAACGCAATTGCAATCTGTCAATCTGCGAATTAAACGAATATGTTATGTTAAGCCTATGCTGTTGATTACTGTGTTGCCCGCTATATTTTCTGTTCTGAATTACCTAAGAACTCAATGATTTAATCGAGTTTTGCGTCATTGTTTACGTAGTACACCGTACATAATGCGTGAGTGTTTGCAATGTCTCTGTGTATTTTTATTGCACGTTTCATTATTTGTATACGATGCATGTGTGCTTGCCTGTACATGTCTGTACTATAATATTATGTTATGTTTGTGGCTGCCGTTTGGAGAAATAAGTAAGTACGCTGACACTGACAGGCGGCGAATGCAATTGCCTCCCCGCCAAAACGGCGACTTGTTTGCATTGAGGTTGCACAATGATCACGCACAATAGGCCTAACGCTACGCACCACATCTGCATCTACGCATCTGAGTGTCCTCTCTCAATATGTCAGTTTTAATTGCATGCAGCTGTCCGTAGCCTACAGGAGATAATTACTGTTTTGTCGCCGATACGGATTCATTTGTCACCCTTCGTTACGCACAACACTGTAGCCTATGATAGCGTACCAGATAATCACTCTAATTTCGCCAAACGATTGCCACTAACAGTTAACGCTCGTCTTATTTCAAGTACATATAACTACTTACTAATTAGGAACGATTGGAGTTTGTTTTTCAGTCTATATTATTAGGCCACATCGCCCGCACAAATGCGACCTGATGCTACGGATGTCGCACGTAGCGTGGTCTATGTGTTTCTCTGTATCTTTGTTTGAGGCACACTCATTGAGCTGGGTATAACGTTGGGGGTGGTCCCATCGGAGTTTCGTTTAGATTATTTTGCGTCATAAAAACACAGATTCTGAGCTATTGTGCGACATTGCTTTTGTGATCTTATGTTCAACCGTTTTGGTAGAACACCGGCTTATGACGGACAGACAGACAGACAGACAGACACAGGACCACGGCATTATACCGCGTTAGCAAAGCGTCGCGCGGGTAAAAATAATGAAAAGAACTAAATACAAAAATCTAATTAATATCACTTTCAGTTTGCATGCTCGAGAAATTAGTGCGAATTTGTGAACATGAATTGGATCAGATTGCTATGGTAATTATTAATGTTAAAAATCATGCTGCCTGCGCATTGGCCCAAGAAATGACTTTTTTCTGTAATGCCATTCAAACCTCTTAGGGAGTTGCAATTCCGTTGGTTAACGAACTAAGTAAGATATCCGGGCATTTTTATTGTGCGTTCAAGGAATTCCAAATGTTCACTGACCAACGCTAGGAAATCCTTCTATCGGCCAGCTAATGCCATATTTGGCAAACTTAGCCGCATTGCCCCAAAAGAGGCAACTCTGGAACTAATCAGCAGTAAATGTATTTCGGTGCTAATTTATGGCTTAGAAGTTTGTCATTATCTGAAGTCTGATCTCTCATCTCTAGATTTTGTAGTAAACCGCTTCTTTTTGAAGTTGTTCAGAAACAAGTTGTATCGACGTAGACGAACATTGTCAATACCATTTCGATTTTTCTCTACCTAGCAGTGTTTTATGGGTTAAACGTGTTCAGAAATTTGAAGCAAAATTTTATACCAGTAATAACTTGATATGTAAAATCAATGTATGGTAATTATTGGGCATATTTTTGTGTACCGTATTTGTGTTTTGATACGTTATTGTGGTTTAATGTGCATTTCTTTAGTTACATTAGTAAAGTTTTCTTTTCTTGTTCTTTTTATATTTGCTACTCGTTTTACATACCGGTGAATAAAGATTATCAAAATCGATAACCTGTTGCTCAGAAGAAACGGTCCACATAATAATAATTCGTGGTGTAAGTCACCCAACTTAAAAACCCTGGACTGACACATACCGACCGATTATCGATTTTCTTTCCGCGTAGATTCCTCAGCACCTTTCTGTACTGTGTCTCAAAAAAGTTCCCAATATAGTGTAACAACATGTAAGGTCCCGTATGAGTTTGTTTTAGCAAATTTCGTACGCTTTCCAGCAGTGCAAACATTTTGAAAATCGATAGAGATTTGACAAAGTTACAGATAGTTTAAATGTGGGAACTTATTTAGAGACACAGTGTAAATAATCGTCATTGAAGATCAGATCACACCATAGAACACGTCGCTAAAATGTGATTACCCTGGCCATGGCAGGGTTTTTGAGTTGAGTGTTCTGCCCTACTTAATTTCTGGATGGTCAATCCAGAGACTGGATATTCGCAGTTTGCTGTCGAGAATGTTGCGAATATTTACACTGTTTTTAAGTTAACTGAAACTGCAAAATAACTGAAATCAAACATTCAGTTGACTGCAACTTTAACAGTAGGCTAAGTGTAATGGAAGAATTTACTGTAGCTGTAATAGAAACTGAAAAATGAGTAAGTTAAAAGTATAACTTAAAAATTGTGCTGAGACGTTGAGCGTGCTTTTTCATTAGTGGCGACCTAACGGCGGGTATAGAAGAAACAGGCTGACAAAGAACTTACAGCAACGCGCATTCCTGAAAATACACTATAATGTGTGATGTACTAGATTTGACTACTCGTTAGGCTACACACCATGATGACATTGACGGTTCAAGAGTTGTGCCAATAGCTGTATTTTCTTTACTGTAAGTGAAGCGATAATTTCTCGGAGAATTGCGCAATGTTGTTTTTATAAATTGTTGGCACGAGCAAAATAACTGAAACTGAAATTGGAACAAAAACATAATTGAAATAACAGTGCACAGTGGCCAACATTCACGTTAAATTTCTGCGCCACCCTGCGCAACAATGGATGATTTATAATTACGCTGTTCGCATGAATATAACGTTTAAATTATCTTGGACGGCAGTAGGTTACGTGGTTTGTCGAGATATATTCGCGCGGCTGTTGGTGTTGTACCCACGGGTCTGCCTAAAAATCGAAATCCACGAAATCCACTAACTGTACGAAATACGCCTGCCTAAAGATTGAAATCCACAAAACTTAGGCCTGTACCGCTTCACATAGGCTACAGGTTACAAAGGTTACACCTATACAGGTGAACGGTGATTCAGTGTTGTGGGTGACCGTGAGACATTTCAGCTCTGGCCCTGGCTAGTAGTTGACGCTGATGAAAGCTGTTGGCCGATCAATGAGAAATTATGCGAACTCGCAGTCACTCGGTGAACCAGTTCGACGTATACGCATTCTTTGGTTACAGCCAATCAACCGTCTATTAGTTCATCAAAGTCATTAATATTGTTGCCACTCGATAGGCAAATATGACTTACTTTCTATTAATCTTCCAACTATATATAGTTTGTGAATTGCTTAATTCTACTCACAGGTTTACTTCCCGATGATCCAGATGTTATTGTCGGGCAAAATCTGAGCATGACCTGTCAGCTACACTCAGATCATGCCAGAGATTTGAGATTTGTCTGCATCTTGTACCCTTTCCTATTATCACAGTGTATAACTAGTAGGCCTATATGCTGTGATGATATCACATTGGCCCAAATTAACAGAGATCATCTGACCCTGAACACATTCCATTTATAGGTTAGCCTATCACGAGTACACGCTAGTACTCACCGCAATCGATCTGCATACAAAATTTGTCATGTCTAGCTACACTTGTTACAAAAATTATGATGGCGCACTAGAATTTAAAATGGGTCATCTCACCACGCCCATTGGAAATAGCTTGTCATCCTAAGGTTGATATACTTGATATAGTTTACCCGTCTACGACATTTGAGGATTCTAGGTTCAGCTAGTCCACAGATATGAAGGAAAACGTTAAATGGGAGTGATGTTGAAACTCGCAAGTTTTTCTTACCCTGCTTGTATCTGGGGCGCCTCTAACTATAAGATCTCACCATGACTTTTGGCATCAAAAGAATCCGCAATTTTCATCTTTTGGCACATTTTGTCATCATATACATGTAGCTATTAGCAAGTGAACCGTCTTCGTCAGAACAATGCATAAGCTTACATTTATTTTTCTTGTCGCATCCAATGAAGTCTACTGCCTTTTGATCATTGAGCTTCCACGTCAATTGCAGCCACCAAATCCAAAATTGTGCTAAAAGATTCACCTGCAGGATTTGTTGGCCGAAGAAAAGTGGTCTAGAGATGGAAGTCATCACGCCGTTTAGGAGCGAAATCACGACTATACCGACATTGGCATTTGTGCATTAAATTGTGTGCGCTGAAATATGCACAGCAGGGTTTACAGCTTACTGTGTCATCACCATCAACTGGGGGTCATTAAGCGAAGCCGGTGTCCGTGTCTGTCTGTCGCATGCCCTTGCTATAGAACACTGATAGGAAACCCTAAAAGTTGAACTCGCCCATCAGCGTGACCGTAGGCCTATATGGTCGTATATGGCCACCGGAAGTGGCCAGACGTCTCTGAGGCCGAAATATACGTCGTCAATATCTGGAAAATCGAACGAGATAGCGCCATGGTTATTACTAATTCAACATGAATAGTAGTCGGTTGTTGCCTATTACGAACACATTTATTCGCCAAAAAAGTGACAGCGAACGTCTGCGAATCGCGACAAATTGTTCAACAGCAGGCCTGCCGTCCTTCCCCTTTTATAGCTTGTAGACTATACTTGTATTATTGTGTAGATTGTTGTTGTTTTATATACATCGATTTGTGTTCATTTATTAAACTGTCATGTCTATATTTCCTCATTATATCACAGGTTATTCACTCACTACAAGGCAACCAAACCGTAGCTGTGAGATTAGTTTTCGCGGACTAGAAAGGTAAATAGTTGCAGCGTTCCTGTACTAGGCCCTATATTACGGCTCTGAATGTTGCCCAATATCTAAAAGTCAGTTCAACTCGCTAGAATTTGCTCTCTGTGGATCTTTTATGAAAATATTTAATACTCGATCTAAAGAAATATCTAACTAATGTATGGAAATGTTTGTGCAAACCCCGCACCGTGCTATATCTAAGCGCAAATGCAGGTTTCTGTCTAATATAGGCCTAATGCCATCGAAAAATGCACTTTGCGAACTGTCGAGAGTTTACAGAAAAGGAATTGGAATTGTGTGTGTATTCGTCTAACTGCAGTGTCAATTTAGCTTAGTTAAGTGATCATTTATTTAATTTATCTAACTCATGTTTAATTATGTATGTTTTATGCTACCGGTACCACATTTGCAGTGAAATAAAGTTGTGTGTAACAACTCAACAAGGTCTCGATCGTGCAGTCATTCACCACGTACGCCCCGTGTTCAATGCAGTGCCGTTTGTCAACGACGAACAACCGCAGCATCCTCAACCGGCAGTGGCTGCTGAAGACGACGACTACCTACCGTCAACAACGGTCGAAGTCGATTCGGTCACCACCGCAACTGATGAGGACAATAGCGACATGGAATGAACCGATGCACGGGCGCCATTGTCCTACAGACAAAATAAAATACAGGAATCATTCAAATGTATTTTGTCAGATGATTAGCCATTTATGAATATTTTTGTATGGTATGCCTACTCTTGTCTCTCAGCCTTCAGTCATTGTAGATATACATTACGCTTGTTGTTATACACCGTGTCCGAAAAAAGGAAGACACCAAACTCATGGCTTTAACTCTGTCATTTCTTAACCGATTTTCAAAATTCTTTCACTGACATACTCAGCGGTAAATTTGCAACACAGTGATAATTAAAGATTCCACCACACCTTAAACGTGTCGCTACACTACCTTGAGAAATTTAAAAGTTCAAATTTACCTCTAATTACGGAGGTAAGCCTTAGAAATCATATCATATTTAACACAACGTAAAACGTTTCATGTCACATAGTTGTATAGATAGGCATAAGAACTTACTGATAATGTCACAACAAGTGCTCGTAGTGTCCATTCTTTGCGCGCACACAAGCACGAAGACGCAGACGCCATTCATCAACTGCGCTGTCAATGATGCTTTGGTCCATGCCATGCCAAACATATAGCAAACGCTGCTTCAGTTCGTCGATACTGTGCACCCGTGACTGGTATAGACTGGCTCCTGGACGACGCCCCATATCTTGTAGTCCACTGGATTGAGTTCGGGACTGTTTGGTGGCCATAGATCCGGTGGAATGAAAGCCGGTGTTGCTTGCTCGAGTTAGTGATTCGTAAATCGATTTTATCACAGTATGCTGTACAGTAACTTGTACGATAGTAGCATGTGTTCTACAGTTATGTAATGTTGTTCAGTTCATTATTGCTGAATGTTGGAATGGAGCAATAGCTTAATGGACCCTCTCCAACTCAAACGTTCTCAGATTCCCATGGTGGTTGCGCCTATGTTCGTGATGTATGTTTTATGTTCTATTTTTTATTTATTACTTTATGCATGTATGTTATTTTCCCAGTTTATTGATGTATTTGACTGCACTTGGTGCGAAATAAATAATTACATAAAAATGTCACCGGAGGACATTTCTTGTATCGAAAATGGGGAAATCGGTGGACGCCCTGCTCACAGGTCTGATCCAGTTCACAGCTGATGGGGAGGGGCTTGCTAGCCCTACATAATACTTATATACGAGTTACGTTATGTGACCGGATGGCTGCATTGTTACCTTGCTGTGTCGTATGTTATCTACTAACTCCGACTCAAATTACCGTTATGTTTTTATACTCCGTGTAAGTTGCGTTATATCAACTGTCGTTAAACGAAAATGATGATGATAGTTGGCGTAATATGGCTTATTAGGGGGACGAGACAAAATTTTGGCTCGATTTGGGCCATCGGCTTGCCCGTCTGCACGCCCGTTCGTCTGCCCAGCCTTGCTTGTACCGCTTGCCGCTTGTGCCTGCCGCGTGCGCGACCGTCCGTCCATCCAAGCCACGCCCGTGCTCACACATGGAGACAATCCTATTATTATATATAGATTGGCGCCCATAAATCGATTTAGGGACCTACTATTCCATTCATGACGAATCCGTATGGGCCAAACGTGCCCCTTTGCAGCGGCATATTTTAGGGGGCCCTTTGCCCCTTGCACCTCCCGCTTTAAACAGTTCGGATAAAATTATTAACTGAAAAATTGTCAAATTCGTGTCAAAAAGTCACGTCCAACAGATATATGTAGTGAACAATATGACACTCGAATTTAAAATGTAGGGGTGAACCCCATTCTTAAATTCTATATATGCCACTGCAGTTTCGTGTTACTTCACAGGGGCCATTGGATGGCCAGTGTCCACGTAATCTCACATTCTTGTACATAGCATTTCATTACGCCGACGTTTTAAAACTCTAAATAGCCGGCATGTTTTGTATTGTAATTTTTTGCTCTATGGTGAACAAATACAGAAGTGTACTTTAGCGAGTATAGATTGATGAGCTGTAAAAAAAGTTTGCTATGTTATTCTGTTATCAGTTTAGGCCTAATTTAATGTCATCGCTGTTCGCATTAATTGTTGAACTGTTCGTTGAGTTACATTGTTGCTAACAGTTTGTAACTCACATGAATAAAATTTTTGAAAGCCATATGCTGCACAAATACAATAATCGTAAAGTAGACATGTTTTATGGTTTGACGGTTGATACGTGATGGCCGCCGACGGGTGGGTCACAATAAGCAAGCCAGATTTCGCTTTTTTAATAGTGCCGCAGTCGTGAGAGCTAGCAAGAATTGCAATTATCGCTAATAGGAAGTCGACAACGCGCTTTCCATCGAGCCATAGATGAACCCTGTGCGTTTCCCCTAAGTCCCCAAAGGGTGGCTCAAACGAGAATTTTTACACTTGTCATTGCCTTTCATTTCTTCGCTGCAGGTAATCGTAGACATTTAAAACTTAATATGTGGGTCGAACATAGCAAGTCCCAGCCTACGGATGACAAAATGTCCCTGAAATGGGCGTGGCCACGTCACGTGACCGATTTTAAAATTTTAGTCCCCCTAAGATATCTGTGGAACGGCTTAAGCTGGAGACTTCAAATTTGGTGTGCATGTTGATCATAGCAAGTCCCAGCCTACGGACGACGAAATGCCCCTGAAAGGGGGCGTGGTCATTGTCACGTACCCTCTTTAATTTTTGGAAAAAAAGCGACAATATCTCGAAAACGGTACAAGATAGCTTTATAGTTTCTATTACATTCGCATAGGAAGTCGTGTACGCTCTAGCGAATGGTTATGTTGCCGTTGACCTTGGGTGACCCCTAACCACCTTAAAGCACCGCAATTTCTACACTTTGCGTTGCCTTATGCATCTTCGTAATTGGAGATCGCAAAGACTACAAATTTGATATAAAGGTTGAATGTGCAAGTCGCAGCCTACGGACGACAAACTGTCGCTGATTGGGGCGTGGTCAGGTCATGTGACCCATTACAAAATTTTGGGGCTCCAATCATATCACTGGGACAGTTGAACCTAAATTCTTCAAATTTTGTACACGAGTAGGCTATATCAATTCTAACAAGAGGATGACGTATCACCAACAAAAAGGGTGTGGTTATGGTCACGTGACTGTTTGAAAATTATGCCGTTTGTCGTGATGCAGCGCGTCGCGCGGGTTTGTCAGCGACAGCTGAGCTACTTGTGATACGATACCGGCGTGTCACAAACGGACGGACAGATGGACGAGCGGACAGACAGACACACGACGAAAGCATATACCGCGCTAGCATAGCGTCGCGCAGTAAAGTATACGTAAAGTATACGTCGATTTGTATAGCGCATTTTTACGCAAACCGTCTCAAATGCGCTCAGACATGGATCACACAGTTTTACCTGCAAATTACACCATGCCTGTCTTTACTCCCC
>Ga0209780_1002957_pt1 | contig 12402 bp, 9 predicted proteins | sample WorMetexBAHAMAS2_FD_187384 | JGI IMG/M metagenome (GOLD analysis project Ga0209780, IMG submission 187384) | Marine gutless worms symbiont microbial communities from Max Planck institute for Marine Microbiology, Germany - Inanidrilus exumae... | ecosystem: Host-associated > Annelida > Digestive... | reverse complement strand
CCCATAACTCCATAACCCGTTGAGCAAATTTTACGAAACTTTAACGGCTAACGCATCCGGAAACGAGGAACAAATTCTGCAAATTTTGTGAAAATCGCACAAGGGATACGCCTGCCGGCCTGTCTGCAGACGGTCGGTCGCGCCTACATCTACATGCAGACTGACGTTTTAGTCTAGATGCGTTGACGGCTCATTAGAAACAGACCACAGTCGGTGCTGAGAGCCAGCTTATTCTGTTAACCGGAAATGTTTTTGCATATTGGCATGCAAATAAGTGGAACTAATTCGATTAACTGCTAAGCAATTAAGCGGACATTTAAAGCAAGGAGGGATGCAGTTTGGTTTTGGTTATCGACATTTTATTTGAATAAATGCCATATGCAATTAAGCAGTATGCGATTAATTGGGTTTCACTGTAGTACCCACAAAGATAGGGAGTGATTGGATGTTTTTTATTCTGGTACCGGCTCACCTTGGTTGTCCTGGTAAAGGTCTGCTAAACAGGTAGTTGTTTTTGTCTCTCTGTTGACAAGATAGCTCAAAAAGCTGTCGGCGATTTTAATTAAATTTTAGCAATGAGTAGATTATGGGTAGACAAATCGATTAAATTTTGGATGTTGTCTGGAGCACATTCTGATATCGTAAGTTTACCAGTTGGCCAACAGTATGCAGTGATTTGAGATGCTACAAATTTCTAGTGAGGCCGCTATTTTTACTTTTATTTTAACTTTAAGTAAGTAACACAATGTATGTGCTGATTTCTGTTGCACGTTTAGGTAAATGTCGTTTTATGTGTTTTAGGAGTCTGTTCTTCTGGCAGCACATTGTTGCCGTCACACTGTTGTTGGCGATGCTTCTGCGACCTGTCAAGCGCAAGTTCGACTAGCACGCTGTCGTAGAATACTTGCTTGTTTCCATGATGAATGTGTTGTAACATGCCAGTCAGTCAGCATGCAGTGCCACAGCTGTGCACCCTAGTACTGTCGCGTCTACTCGAATACTTGCAAGTACTCACAAGTAATTTTTGCTGCAAGATGCCATGCTAGTGCAGCATATGCTGTGGACGTGTGTTTGTCCATCTGTCACATGTCGGAGTACTACCAAAACGGCTAAACTTAGGATCATGCGATCAATGCTGCACAATAGCGCAGGGAGTCTATTTTTCTGGCGAAAATACAAAGGTATAACCCCAGTGGGGCCATCAGATACAGGTGGGAAAGGCTAAAATCAGCAATTTTCAACCAGTTTTTCACTGTATATCAGAAACGGTGCTAAATAGGAACAGTTACTGTAATAATAATAATATGCAAAATTATAATGTACACAAAGTCAGGCATGCTTGAATTGGAGGCCTATGGTTGGTTAATAGAAACTCATATCCACTCTGTTTAATGATTGGGGGATATTTACAATGATCTCGAGTGAACCCTAAGTACTCCAAACTATCCCATTTTCTACATTTTGCCTTGCCTTTCATGTCTTTGTAGCCGTTGGAGATAGAATTCAAATTAGGTAGATAGATTGACTGTAGCAAGATCTAGCCCATGGATGACAAACCACCACTGAAAAGGGCTTGGTCAGAGTCATGTGACCTATTTAAAATTTTTGGAGCCGCAGCCATATCTCTGGAATGGCTGAAACTAAGAATCGTCAAATTTTGTATACACACAGCTGTGTGAATGGTTAGCGTTGGGATGACAAACAGCAAAATGCCCCCCCCCAGTGTGATGAGGGTCGCTTGACTCATTCTGTAAAGTTTGGGACCATAATCATATCTTTGGAACAAATGAAGCTAGGCACTTCAAGTATGCTATCCTGCTTGACGCCGAGGAGTGCTAGTGCATGCAGAATAGATTACCCCTGAAGGGGATGTGTTCAGGGTCACGTGGCCTCTTTAAATTTTGTGTACTATCTAGTAATATCTCGGAAATCATGCAAGTTAGAGACATAGTTGCAGTGTAAGACTACTGGGAAATCGTATGCAGCCTATCAAATGGTACCAATATCAGTTGCCTTGAATGACGTTGAAGGTCACTTTTGCTGTTTGCAACTTTTCTAACTCTCATAGCACAGGAAACGTCGTATGTACTATCTACGACAATGCTGGTTGGTAAAGCTGTTGCGACTTACAATTGTGCTGTGTTACTTGTTTTTATGTTTATAGTCATGTTGTGCCCATTTAATTATTTGACTGAATATTTTTTCAGTGTTCTGTTCAGTGTCTGTGCCAAAAGCTTTCAGGCATTCTCCGAGTATCAGTGCATTTATTTACATACAGTTGTATATTATCAACGATTACTGCTAGTGTCCATGATTAATGTCTCTCTATGTTCGGATGATGTCTATTTGAGCCAACAACATTAATGTCTTTGTTTGCTGATTTTGCTTCTTTGGTGTACATAATGTTCTTTTGTTGCATTTTTATTATTATTGCACTTTGTGCATTGTCTATAATTTATTTTGTTTTTGCTGTCTGTTGTGTGCTTCATTGAGCCTATTACTAGCATTAGAGAATCAGCATATAAGCATGACATGTGGAGTTATTTGGTGGAGCAAGAAAAGTTAAGACTAGTGGCTTATTTTTCTTGGTTGAAGTCAGGGTTTTGAGTTCACTTGGTTTGGCAACAGGAAGGCATCCGGCCTGCTAAAATTACTGTGCCAGTTATCGTCTAAGGTTTTCTTTTGGAACATATTGATAAAGTCAGTGGCTAACCCATTTTGGCCACTAAAATGGAACGTATGTCGGGATTTTTTTCAGCCAGTGTTCAAATTGCTTGGACCAAGAGATACAGGTTTCTTTAGTTTTTTTTGCAGAATTTTAGCAAAATGTGTGCACAAAGAGGCCTGAGGATTTTTTGTACCGTCTGACCTCTATTACTTTTCTTGGTTCAACTCAGCCATTGTATTTAGCATAACACGTTGCTGCTTGTGTATCTCAGGATCTTTCTGAGTTGTTCTATCAGTAGTTTTTTTTAGGTCGACTCCTCTGAGTCGACTTAATAACATATATGGGTACAAAAATGTCCTTCCGTCCATACATCCGTGCGTCCACAAAACATTTCTTTGATTTCAATGAAATTTGGTATGTAGGTAGAGGTCAATGAGTGATGCATGACGGTATGCAGTATGACCCGATCCAACGTCAAGGTCACGGGCCCTTGAAAGTCGGAAAATCGTCCATTTTCAAAGGCTATCTCCTCCCCCATCTATGATGGGGGCTGGGAAATGACCACGGATTCTTAAATTCGCGGACAATACCTGAAGCTTATCGGGGCTGGATTTTTGAATTTTGTCCCAGTTTCTGTGTCACATGACTTTGAAGTTGGAAGTAAGTAGGAGTCGACCGTCAGTCCCGTATAGGGCTAATTTATTATTGCTTGCAACCGGTGGTTAAAGTACGTGGATTACTGTTAGTGCTGGTATGTATCTTAAGGTCAGTCAAAACAGCTACTAGAAGCTGCCTAAAACAGATGCGCATACTTAAGTTTCACTGGAACTGTAAATTACGCCATGATCGATAAACATTTGGTAGGATGATGTGAAATATGTTATTTTGAGTGGTGTGTTAGGAGTATGTCGTCCTGGTTAAAGAACACACACACTTCTTATGGTAATTTACCTAGTGAACCTCTGTTAGCCGGTTGTCTTAATTGATTTCCCTTTAGTAAGTACGTTTATTGGTATATTGTAGTCGTGAGGCTAGATTAAAACATTTACATTACAGTAAAGTGCAATCGCATATATACGATTAAAAATAGAACTACTAGGTATATATACTATCTATACAATATAAGCATAAAATACCTACATGCATAGCAAACATCATACAATAGTTTACAGATAGTCCTGTAACGCATAGTTAATAACTGAACAGTACTGTTTAGTTCTGACGTGGGTAATTGGGTGGACTGCAGAATGCCGCAGTCTGACAGTGAGAGAAGGATCACATTCGGGTGGGAGGAGGTTATAGACGCAGTTCTGAGGGTTACGATTACGAATCTGGTCAAAAAATTTCTTCTGAAAGTTTTTCTTTTGTAATTTCAGGGGTTTAGTCTCACATGCACATCAGTAGTTATCTCTGGCTTGAGTCTATTGTTACATTCCTGAGTCTTTTCTTCTGTCTTTTTATTATGTGTTCCAGCAACTTCATTGCTGCTTTGGAGCCACGTATCATTGGGTCGCCTGTACCGTTAACTACTGGTAACAGCACACCAGATGTCTATTGCCAGGCAGCCTGAATCTCTATATAGTCACAATCTCGGACATAAATCAGTCTTTCTGACTTGTAAGTCTTCAGTGCTCATAGAATCTAATCATATCTGATCAACTTGTAGCTTGTGTTATTGTCCTTAACAGTTTCTCCGTGTACTTTCCACACCTTGAGCTGGTCATTGTTACGTAGTTGTTTGAAAGTATACTGACAGTGTAGGTGCCATAGCTATAGTTGCTAAAATTGCAGTTGGCAAAGCTTAGTTCTGGTGATATCCGTCTTAGATTCGCCACTTTTGTAACTGCACCGTCTGTTACAACAGTGAACCCATTCGAGGTTTGCGTCTATTCTGTCTAAAATTTATGAAAAACAATTTTTGGCAGGCTCGGCGCACCGGTTTTTGACTGCTGACAATTAACACTTGACATTGATGCATGTTTCAGATGTCATCACACGAAATTGCTGTAAAATGTGAGTGCTTTGTAACAAAAGCATGGACGGTGCACATGTGGGTTTCGGAAAAATGGAGGTTGTGTATTGGGTACTTTCATGCACAACAATTTGCATTGCACTATACTTGAATCTGAACTTGTGTATTATTTTGTGAATCAAAACAAGGTGCAAAGATACAGTTTATGATATCTCAAATATTTTTTTCATAATGCCATTGTATTGTTTTTAGTAACATGTCTTCCAACAATTTTATTTATTTTTAAGTCATTCATGAGATTGTTATTCATATACAATAACGATGATAATGTGACAACATACATCATAGTTACTGTGAGGGCACCGTTGGCGTAATATTGCGCAATCTGTTTATTGGATACGATTGTGATAGTTGTTGCTGATAAATCTGTGACATCTCAAGGATGTACTTATCTGCTGATATTAATGTTATACTGCGTACAACAACAAATTCATGGCCCATATACTACGCTAGTACATTTTGCAGGTATACCATCATGATATTTACTTCGCTGCCAGTAGATGGGCAGCGTTTTGCAGTCAGCATATCGGTCTGTGTGTTTGTCTGTTGGCTCACATGTCTCAAAAACCGCACTTCCAAATTTCACCACATTTTCTGTATGTTTTACCCGTGACCGTGGCTTAGTCCTGCTTGGATGACAGTGCAGTATGTTACGTATTTCCGCTTAGGTGGATTACGTTCTTGATTTCACATAAAGGAGCGAATGGGCCAGAATCAGAGACAACGTGTATGTTTTGTGACTTTGCCAGGTGGAGGCACCGGGGGGCAAAATTTTCTATGTTTATCTCCGTCTTGTTAAACTAGCCACCCAGGTCAACTCAGCCTGGCCATTCCTCTGTGGGTAATTGCAGTGGGTACTGGCAGTGGTCACAGTTGGCATTTGCGAAGGAGCTGCCCAACGTTCATTGTATGCCAGCTTAGTTGGGTGTCACCATCGCTGGCTCAAAACACCCCGATTGTATGAGCTAATCTGTGTGAATTCTTTTACCAAATAGGACAGTACCATATTCATGGAAGAACTCGTGCTCTCTGACCACTGTGACTCTTATTTCCATTTATTTATGAATCTTCTCCGTTTGCCACTAACTGCTATGTCATTATTACCTATGCAGATTTCCCACATCTTTGTCCTTTCATTCCCTGCGTGTTCCAGACTCTCGGTTTAACCTACTATATTGCAGCATTGACAGTATTCATCTCTTCTGAGTCTCATTTAGCTGTTGAGGCTATTAAGTTTGTTGCCCAATACAGGCTTCGGGGCAGTAATGCGCCCTGATTTATTTGTTGATGTAGCGCTATATAAATTGTTTGTTTGTTTACTTTCCTTCCTTTCTCAATTCCTTATACTGCCTTCCTTACTTATTTGCTTCCTTACTCATTTACTCTTTGACTTACCTGTCTCTTCCGTTTCCAGGCTGTAGGCAGTAGGAGGCGACCAAACCTGTCTAGTCTTTTGTGTTAATTTTATGTTGTAGTATTTTTATTATGGATGCATGTTTGCTTTCGTTGCGTTTGATTTAGTTCTTCAATACTAAGCCAAGAGATTGGCTGGGAAAAACGTCTCCAAAATGATATATTTTGTGTCGGGTGGGGTGTAAAACCTTAATGCAGTCAGTCAGTATTAAGTTTGTCGTTTGTTTCCCAGATTTTCTCTTATTTGTTTGCACTTTTAGTTTTGTTAGCACCAGCAGATGATTGGCTGATAAGTGGCTAACCAAAATGGCCAGTATCTTGACAAAGCATGCAAATGTTTTTAATGCCATCTGCTGATTTTATCAACATGATTCTGTTGTGCATATCATTTGTGATATATGTATTATATAATTGTCGTTAATTTTTGCCTCAGTGCCAAACAATTTTCCACTTTTGTTTTCTGATGTTTACTGATTGCGTGAACAAAATGACGTGATTCCTAAATTAAAACATGAATGCAGATGAACAGAGGAAGATAAGTACTGTTATTGGATATATGTCACAAGACGACAAGAAATTCAGGACCATTGTGATATGAAGTTGCAAGTACTGCATGTGTGCTTATTCTGTGAATAAGATGTAATGAGCTATGTGCCAAATAAGCTACGTAGTGTGTCTTGCAAATATTTGTAAATAAGTTTGTATATGTGTCATTATAGGTATTTGCTAGGTGATGTTAGAATTAAGACATGGATGTGCAGTGTTTTGTAACTATACACAACTTAGATGTTTATAATTCATCTAATATTACATGGATATATTGTACAGATTCTTCATTGTTGGATGGTTGATAGTATGTGGTTGTTCTATAGTATAGTTGTGGCTTAGGAAACCAGATCAAGTGAACACGCTTTGTGTAATTGCCCCACATTGTGTGTGATTGCCTCCCTACAATAGGGATATAATGTGCTTTGAATTTATTACTCTGTCTCTTTTTCTGTCAGCAAAAAGTCATGTGATGATTTTTATGAAATTTGGCAAAGCGGTTTTCCTTGGTGATAACACAGAACATTGGACTTTTTTTATAGAATTTGACAATCACTACTGCTCAGCATGCCCGTTTTGCTAAAAGTCTGTGCCATCTTGTTGTCAGTGCTTAAAGTGTGCCGGTACGGTCTGGTGCGGCGTACTGGCAGTTCTTTAAAAGTCACACGGGCGTACCGGGACTTCCACGGTACTTTGAGGCCAAAAGCACCATTTTTGCGTGTAAAGCATACATTTAAACGGTAAATAATACTACCCAGAGTGCACAAAAACCCACCATCACTATATCAAAAAAAATTTTCTGAGGGGGGCACAGCCCCCTCTCCCTTCGGCGCCTCGGTACTCAAGCGCCTTGGGCGCTTGAGTACCGCCACTTCTCACACTACACTACACTTTACGCACTGCTTGTTGTGTTATTGTGATTATAATTCCGTCGCCAGATGGCGTAAGGTAACTCTTGATGTATTTAAGTGCAATTTGTTGAGTACAAGGAAATTGGTAATTTCTTACAAATGCAGTAATTTTTTCATGCTTTATGGAGGTAAAAGCTCTGTGAGCGCACTGTAGTTAATGCCATCGAGTTCTCCGGCATGCTTGTGTGTATATTTAACCAGTTCTCAGTAGTGGCGGGTTATGGATAACGAATTATTGTGTGGACCAGAAACGTCAACTGCACATTGTATTTACATTGTTGTAGTTTATTGCATATTTAAATGTGAAAATCCGCGTAATTTTGCTTCCATAGCATGTCATGTATTCCCGTGTATGTTGACGTATTGTTTGTTGAATACTACGTGATGTACACTGCAGTCATCGCCGAAGTAATCAAAGACGGACCTGCATTGTTTATTATATTTTGCGATGGTAATGTTAGTGTTTGATGTGTACTGTAGTTGATAGTAACTTATGACTTTGCATTTCTGTGTCTCAGTCGTGCGTGTCATTGTAATATTGATTAGTTTGTATATTTCTGCAGTTTTCAGTGTCAGTTTAGTGCAAATGGCGATTCTTCTGTAATTGTATTGTTCAGTGTTTTTAATGCGCGACGCTATTCTAGTGCGGTGTGTGCCGTGGCCGTGTGTCTCATAATGTCTTCATGCAAATTTTGCGCTGCCTTTCCTAACTTTGTAACCGATAGATGGAATTAGAAACTGTCAAATTTGGTACGTAGGTTAACCATAGCAAGCCGTAGCCTACGAATGACAAACCACCATTGAAAGGGGTGTGGTGAGCGCCATGTTACCTTTTTAAATTTTGGTCCTGTCCTATCAGATGAAGCTAGGCAACTTTGATGGGCAGATTAATCATAGCAAGTTCAAATTTAGGCTTGATGGAGTGTTTTCCAAAGCGGCATGTTCAGGTTCACACGACACGTTTAAATTTTCAGAAGTAGGTGGCAATACATCGCAGATTGTGCGAGATTGACACAGTTACACTAATAGGAAATCATATCGTCTGTCAGACAGCGTCAGTGTGAATGATTTTGAGTGATCTTGAAGGTCGCTGTTAAATCCTATACCTTGGAAAAGGTAGCATCTGTTAGCTACAATATGTTCAGGCACAAACTCGAAAGCGTACTTAGCCGGTAATGTTTATGACCATGTCAAAAAAGAAGGACTTCTTAAGGTCAGATGCAGTCATATATGCTATACAAGTGGTAATGTCTCAGAAATGGTTCTAGATAGAGATACCGTTACTACAGGCGACTAACGGGAAGGCGTGTGGCCTGTCAATTAGTGCAATTTTGGATGACCTTGAGTAACCTTCAAAGTTCAGGTGTTGCAAGCTGTTTTAAATGTGATTCTTCGTGCAGCTGTGCAGCGTTATAGCAGATGACAGGATTTCAAAATTCAACAGACTCAGTGCGTCGTGCAATCCCACTGCGATAGCTGAAGTTCTTGTAGCTAGACGAGTTACTGACAGTGATGTACAAAATCTTTCATACGAGTTTAGATCTTTTTATGTATTTTGAATTACTTCTCAGTCTTCTTTCACTGTTGTGTATGCATCTTAAGTCGATGAACTCGCATTTGAATGTTTGGTTTTTTATTGTTAGTTTTATACTTTATGGTATTCTGCATTATCTTTTAACTTTTGTTAAGTTTGATTTTTATTGACATTTAAGCTGAATTCCTTTTATGTGAGATACATAAAGTATGTGTAACATTAGTGTGTAGTTGTCAAGTATTACCAAATGATGTTCATATTTCAGTTCATCGCCAGTTAGATAGTAACGTTCAGAAAATGATTTTTGTTTGGTTTTTCTGACATACAGCAAGTGTACTGAAAAGGCGTTTTAACGGCTGGATGTTATTGCAGCTTTTTTCTAGTCCTTATCTGTTTATTTCAAGAATGGATGGATATACGTGTATAACTTGATAACTTAGGCGATTTCCAGTTTATGTTTTTTCATGATGTGGATATTGTGGATGTGAGGCAACACGTGTTGGCAATTTATAGTATATGGCTGACTTTGATCTTCCAGTTCTGTTGCGTATTCATTGAAGTTGTGTCAGTAATCGAAATAGGATGTACACATTTTAACAGTGTTTATCACTGTTCTATAACCGCGTGCTTTTTATGATTTCTTGCCAGCATACATTCGTAATGTTTTCGTGTATTAAATGTGATTACATGGTCCCACGAATGTCAGTGGCAAAATTACATTTCCGTGGCATTTCCTGGGGCAGCTAGATGCCTATATCCTGAAATCATCTTCGTTTATTTACCCTTACTAGTCTGACAGGATGTTGTTACACTGCTTGTTAACAATTTCACATTCGGCAAGTTTGTATTATGAGAACTTTGTGACTACTGCATGCAGTCTAGCTAGTGCTAGTCATTGTGTTAATGGAGAAAAGCTAGGGATGTGGTGAATAGTCAGGGAAAGATAAGAGAAACGTATAGGTCTTGGAGGAAAATTAAATTAACTGAACTTGGACCAGATCACTGGTGTTTAAGGGACACTAGTGTAGTCTTGAAACCTCTAATGTCACTTTGGTCTTAGGTACCATTCACTGTTGGCCAATAACAGCAGATAGATAGCTCGTGTCTGTCACTGAAAATTCAGAGAATTTGTGCTGTTGGCACCCACGTTAATATGATGCAAATTTGGGTAAATTTCACGCCTGTTTCAGCACTTTTTAGAATTTGGCAATGTCGATCGTGAAAATCGTGGGCTGTAGAGATTATTGCAAGGCTGATAAGCTATCATTCTAGTCCATCAATGTAGATGTGTACTTGTGTGACGCATGCGCGTGTGTTTGTGTTTATGCACTTTGCGTACATTTGCATTTTGAATTTACACGTGATTAAACGAGATTGAACAGTTAGTGAATTTGTCGTGTTTTTGCAGAATGGCACATTGTTTGCAATTGCGGTGTATGCTACTAAAACTCTTGTATGTCTGTCTGTTCGACCATCTCGCCCGTCAACTGTGTCAAAATGACTTAAGATATCGTTAGACTTTTCTCACTGCCTGATAGGCTGGTATCCAGTCCCACCATTCTGTATGTGTGTATTATCTACTCGCCTCAGTATCCAAGGAACTGGCGCGTTACAGATTGGTGTATTATTAGGTCGACTCTTCAACAAAGTCGACCTAATAAAGCCGGTCTCAAATGTCCGTCCATCCGTCCACAAAGAGTTTCTACAATTTCAATGAAATTTGGCATTTAGATAGAGGTCGATTAGTGATGCACGACGTTATGCAGTATCACCTGATCCAAGGTCAAGGTCACGAACGCTTCAAAGTTGCAAATCCGGCTATTTTCAAAAGCTATCTCCTCCGCCATTTACAGTGGGAGCTGGCAATTGGCCACGTATTCTTAAACTAGGGCACAGCATCTGAATTTGATCGGGCTGAATTTTTGATATTTGTCCTAGTTTTATGTGTCATGTGACTTTGAACTTGGCAGACATGTCAGTTGCGAAGAGTCGACCGTCAGTTCCGTCCCGTACAGGGCTAATTTATTATTATTATTTTCCGAGACCAAACAAAGTGCCAAAGTTTCGTACAGCTGTGCAGCAGTTGACGAGATTTCAACTGACACAGTGCGTCGCGCGGTCCCCTCTGCGATAGCTGAGCTTCTTTTTGAGATATAGCAAGATATTGTTGAAAAATTGTCGATTTTTACATACCCACGAAAAGACTAGGCCTGTAGAGTATAGGCTACCATGCTGCCTTGATTGCATGAGATCTGTTCAGTCGTTTGAATGAACGTAACAGCAGTGCGTGTCAGACGGAGGACAAACGATATTGCTATCAGTATCGCGCGCTTCATAGTTGTGCTCTGCTGACATGTCGTGTAACCAGATTGAAGAACTGCATGTTTAAGGTCGCAGGCAGTCACGCTGGCCAGGAAACTCAACAATACGTGCGGCGACACCTGCTGTAAAGGACAAGAAGGGCCTATGGCTATAGGGCCTCGCGGACCGGCTATAGGCCTAGTCCACGAAGAGGCCCATCCTTGTTTTTCTCACGAGATCTAAGCTATTCTTGAAAGTATTCACGCTGTTCGAGGCAATAACACTCACACGTTTGGAGAAGAAGTAATAAACCTATTTTGGACTCGTTCAAGCAGTGAGCGACTTTCCTGTAGGCTGTATGTGTTAAGCGGTGATAGGCCAACTGGGCCACACAGACATCGTTATCACACTTCACTAATAGAAATTTTAGTACGTCTGCTATCGATCAGCGTCATAGGCTCATAGCTCTGCGTGAGACTTAAGGGACATATTAGTCCTACTATAACAGGTAGGCCTACTTCGCCGTTTTCAGGCTTTTTCATCGCACGAAAGTGATGCGATCGTCGGTCACAGGCTGTGTTGAGAACACTGAAAGCGATAGGCCTAATTACCGTAATTCGTTTGCAGCAGTTGACCGTCACTGTCGCTGTCAGTGAACAGAATTTCACAGACTGTCGTTGCCCACCGTTAATCGTATCCCAGATTTTACAACCGATCATAAGATGCAGCGCCTCATAATTTGCCGAGGAAAGCTCGGAGTGTATGAGCTAATCTGAGCTAAGCTACGCAAAGCACTCAGACGATGGATTAGTGATCAGAGTTTTATCTGCCACACACATTTTTATCCGCAAGTGGACCCGCCCAACGCCTTTACCACCACGCAAAACTGAACTTCTTGTTCGGTGTTGTAGCTAGATGTTTTACTAATATTATTTTATTTTTATGTGGTCCTATGCGTGGGAAGTCACTGATTGAGAATAATAATTCATGATTATGA
>Ga0209780_1002956_pt1 | contig 12402 bp, 6 predicted proteins | sample WorMetexBAHAMAS2_FD_187384 | JGI IMG/M metagenome (GOLD analysis project Ga0209780, IMG submission 187384) | Marine gutless worms symbiont microbial communities from Max Planck institute for Marine Microbiology, Germany - Inanidrilus exumae... | ecosystem: Host-associated > Annelida > Digestive... | reverse complement strand
GATCGTTTCCACAAATTACATCAATTTTCAACCAGCTCGCATGCGGTCAGCTATCTGCGGTCGGCTGAGTTCTTGTTGTGTTTGTGTTCAGCTAAAGCGAGACCAGTTGGTGAAGACAAAACGCCAGTCACAGCTGCCTTGTCTAGTACGTACGTAGAACCGGACGTTAAAATACAAACAACCGCTGACACTGACAGTGACGATGCTGACAGTGACACCAGCTCACTTCAGCTGACACTGACGATGCTGCCAGTGACACCAGCTCACTTCAGCTGACACTGACAGTGACGATGCTGACAGTGACACCAGCTCACTTCAGCCGCCGTCCGTGTCTGTTCTTACTGACCGTGCAGCAACTGTAACTACTACAGTATCTTCAAAAGTCACAGCACCAGTACACACTTCCAAACCTAACCAGCCGCCATCTATCGACTGTCCCACTGTAGTCATTTCAGAAGTACATCGATCATTCAAAGCCGATTGGTTTGACGGGGATGGGCAGGAAGGCAACGTTAAGTGTCACACGTGCAGGATGGCAGCCAACTTGGGCTTGTTAACATTCTCCAAGAGTGTCGATCACGCGTTTACAGAATCTGGCTTCGAAAACTGGAAAAAAGCTACCGACACAACGATACGATACAGTAGATTTACGTGCGCTCAAAAGCTGACGAGATGGCCAGCTTAATCTGGCGCACGGCCCAGAAACGAATAATAATAAAAAAATAAAAATCAAAAACGGAGTAGATCAGAAGAAACGGTGCAGGCAAAAGTCCGTGGAGGCAGTCCTCGCAAACCGATCGCTTCAATGCCCACGAGCACAGCAACTGTCATCGTGAAGCACAAATAATATACACGGCAGACGTACAAAATGACAATGTTTGTGTGAAATTAAAAGAACAGGACTGCGTGGAAAACGAGCAGGCGACCGCGGCTTTGCGCAAGATAATCGAATTGCTGAAATATCTTGCTCGACAGGGCTTGGCTATTCAAGGCCTTGAATCTGATTCTGGTAATTTCGTGGAAGTGTTAAAGCATCATAGCACAGATGTACCGGAACTTCAGAAGTGGCTTCGCAGGAAGACCACATGGACATCGCATGATATCCAGAATGAAGTTTTGAAGATAATGGCGCATAAAATACAACGTGACATTGACGGTGACATAGAAGATGCAATGTGGCTTTCACTGATCGTCGATGAAACCACTGACATTAGTGCAACAGAGCAAGCTAGCATATATGCCTTAGTATATGTGACCTGCTGGGAGAAAAGGTACCATAACTGGGGTTACGTATAATCGAGATATGGCACATAATACTGAAATAACTGAAATTTATGCAAATTTTGTTTAGGCCATATTTCTATAATATGATGTAAGAACTTTCTATGGATGAAGTTATATTTGTGCTATCTCTATGAATTTTGATAGAAAACATTAGAAACCGTGACCACATAAAAGGTACCACAAGTGGGATATTATGTAATTTGGATATTTTTTTTACTTATTTATAGCAACTGAGTCAATAATGAAAATCCGGCAATTAGTTGTATTCATGATCTTATTATTTGTTAGTAAACATTCGTAAAATTTCGTTTTATCTGCATTTAATGAAGAGTTTTGTAGTACGTTAATGAATCTGAATTTCAGTTAGTAATTTGCTGGTCTTTCTGAGTCTTTATCTAACTCGAGAAAGGTAAGTTACTGTTTCTAACTGTTTCTTTGACATTATTAAATGTGTAAGTTGGATGAGGTCTATACATGGCCATCTGCATTATCGTGTAGAGCATGTTTTAAGCCTCTAGTATCTGTCGGTCTATTGCACCCCACTTTTGGTACCTTTTTCTGTTGCACGAAGTTCCAATGAGTATTTCAATCAATCTCAATATATTTACAGCCAAGAGTTGACATTTGATATAAAGCTAATTTAACTTAACATTATAACTTGGTAAATGTTGTAATTATGTTGTAATATTTAAATTATGCAAACCTTGCTATTTATGACCCCACTTTTGGTACCATTTCGTGTTGCCTGTCAGTATTAACTATGTGTATTAGTTATGTCAAATATCTTGTCGAAAAGTGTGCATTATAAATATGTATGAATATTGCCTATATCTTTGCACATTTAGCAACTATTATTAGGCTGCATCGTGTATGCATAGCATTATAGATGCGGCCTATTGGTGCTGATGTGTGCCGTGGTTGATCTGTCTGTCGGTCGGTCTGCCATCACACGGAGGTATCCTGCAAAAACGGCTGTACCGACTGAGATGCCGTTTGGCATGTGGGCTTGCGTGGACTTTTAAAACCAAGTATTAGATGGGGGCCCGGATCCCCTCAGAAAAAGTGGCAGTTTGGGAGTGGGCATATACGGGCAGGTCCGAGGCATGCTCGCCGAATATCTTCTGCGTCTTTCGCCAGAGGGCAGCATGTCCGAACATTAAACGGTCCACTTCAGTTATTGAAGACACTGCTTTGTGTTGCTTTTTGTGGAAATAATGGTACATGGTAGTGTTAGAACGATCCACAAAAAACTGGACCAGACCGATTCAGTAATTTTACGGCACCTGGACCGGTCGAGTCAGTACCTGGTTCAGTAGTGATGAATGGCAATGAAACATGCCATGTTTACTGCAAGAGGTGGTGACAATAATTGGCCTGTAATACAATTCTGTAGTAGTGGTGATTGACAGCATTGGCACTGGTGTGTCCTGTAACTTATCAAATTCAGCAAGTATCGCAGCCATTCACGCTAATAACATGGACCAACGTCAAATGAGACAAGCTGACGACACTGATTATCAGTACTGTTGGTTGGTTCGACTCCCACTTGGATGCAGACTTTTTTGGAGACGATGTGGCCCTTTTATGGAATTACTTCAATCTCTTGTTAATTATCATAATGCAGTAACCAATATTATAACTGAACATTTTATTGTCCCCTTTTGTCAGAAATGTTAATGCGCTGTGTGTTTTGTATTTTAGTCAGTTCATAGCACAAAAATGCCGCGAGTTGAAGAAATCGCTAAGAAGTTGAATTCTGTTGGACTCGACGCTAATGATGCATTTCGAGACGTGTTGACAGACTATTTTGGTGAGAATGCCGAGAGTGACAGTGAGAGTGACAGTGATAGTCCAATTTGCACTGAACACACTGATAAAGCTACTGGTCCACAACCGTGTGACAAAGCCAATAGCATAGTTCCTGATCGTCCCATGTTTGGCATAAGTTGTGGTGATGACGATGGCAGTCTGCAAGTTCCAGATGCGGTTGAGGAACAGCTTATTAACGAATTTATGCAGAAATCTTGCTGTCATCTGAAATGCACAGATAAGTTTAACAAGGAATTAGTTGCGAGTAATCGTCAGAATGCCAAAGAACTTAATTTCTACAGTCATACAGAGCACATAAACTTTCTGCACACTAGCCTGCTTGGAAGCTTGAATTGCTGTGTTGCGACTGGAGATGAAACAAACTTGTCAAAAAACAAGAACACGCCACGAATGAAAGATCGTGGTCACTTCTATTTTCAAGGTAAGCCCATCTGCAAGCAATTCTTCCTTTTCTTACATGCAGTGAGTGACAAAGTGTACCGTTCCTTGAAGTCAACTCTGGCAGAAGAGGGGATTGTTCCAAAGGCACATCAGAATACAGTAAAGATACCGGCAGTACGAGCTCATTCACTGGAGACAAGACAACAAGCAGTACGGTTTCTGGAAAATTTTGCCATTCAGCATGCAGTGGTGCTTCCAGGACGTGTGCCAGGGTTCAAAAATCCAGATCTCTTGATTTTACCGTCAGAGTATACAAAGACTCGAGTACACCAGAAATACGCTGCATGTGTGCCAAAGGAACATCTTCTGCCATATAGCACTTTCACTGAGCTGTGGAAGGAACTGATGCCACACATCTGCATCCAGAAGCCACGATCAGACCTGTGCTCTACATGCAAAATGGACACTTTGGCTCTGTCAAAACTGCGATCTTTGGACGATGAAAAGCGGCGTGCCTTACTCGACAGAAATTTGCATCATCTAAATCTCGTGGACAGTGAAAGAGCATTTTATCGCAGCCAGATCGAGCATGCAAAGACATCCGTCAGCTCACTTTCTCAGCAGTCAATACCACCAGCTTATGCGCCTACACCTTGTTCATTTTCCGGCTGCAATCACTACTCTTTTGACTATTTCCAACAAGTTCATATCCCATCCGATCCTGACCAAGTTGGTGCACTATATTTTCTCGTACCTTACAAAGTTGGACTGTTTGGTATCATGTGTGAGGCATTATCCAAGATGGTCCTCTTTGTCATACCAGAAGGAGCAGTTACTGGAAAGGGCTCTAATCAAGTTATTTCAATGCTTCATTACTATTTTACCAACTTCAGTTTAGGAGAAAGTGATGCATTCCTGAATGCCGATAACTGTGTGGGCCAGAATAAAAATCAATTTGTCATCTCATATCTATGCTGGCGAGTTATGTCTGGCCTGAACAAGAAGATTATTCTGCACTTTTTGGTGGTGGGACATACTAAGTTCTCCCCTGATTATGGAGCTGGGGTGTTTAAGAAGATATTTCGACGGACGCCGTGTGCAACACCGGATGATGTTGCCAACTGTGCAAAGCAGTCACATATTCTACACCCAGTGATCACCGGTTCTGTTGATGGAAAGCATCAGTTGGTGCCAATGTATGACTGGCAAAGCAAGTTCGCCGTATTTAAGCCAATCCCAAACCTAAAGAAATACCACGTTTTTGAGTTTTCTGACGAAAATCCTGGCGTTGTTACCTGCCGCGAGCACTCGGGCTCAGATCCTGTTTCATTTGCAATAATCTCAGGCAGCTACGATGATGACAGCTTACCACCCATACTGCCATCACTGGGCTTGTCTCACAAACGACAACAGTATTTGTTTCAGATGATCCGCCCCTTTGTTCCCGATTCACAAAAAGACCTGATATGTCCACAGCCAGCTTCTTCTGTGACTGATGGTTCTGATGAACTTGTTGCATTGTGCAGTACTGATGTATCTGCTGAAGTTGCAACTGAACTATCAACATCAGCTGTACAGCAACCATCGACATCTGCAGCAGGATTGTCGCTAATGGATATCGAAGACACACAGCCAACACCTGCAGTACCGAATGCAACTGTACCACGACAGTTAACCATTGCAGGTATTATTCTTTGTGTCTCTGTGGCAGAATTCTGCTTTGGCAAAATTAGTAATAATGTATGCATAAACTTAACAGGTTCAATAATATATAATTGTGTACTTCTAGATTTCTTTTCACTGATACTGACGACAGCTTTATCTACTTTATTTGTGGCCTGATGAGTAGTAAGCAGTAGTTCAGCAGTAATCGGTTAATAGCAGTATTGCACATGCATTTGAGAATTACTGTGGTACTAAAACAACTAAACCTTTAGTTTTATTTGGCAATACAAGGTATGGCTTCACATGTTTTCTGCATTAGTATTTGATAGACTTTCATAGATAGGATTGCTTCTCAAATTATCCTGATGCTGCTGTGATTGTTTCTATAGCTGCTCATTCAGCGGACACAGCAGTACGTCTAACACCGAAGAGAAAGCCGCCAACTTGCTCCGGTTGTGGTGCCATGGGTCATCGCAATTTGCCCACTCAATGCCCTCTGAGAAAAGGAACGTCAGTGAAGTCTAAGAAAAGGATAAACTGACTGTAGTCTGTAGTGTTTGAAGACGTACCTTTGAGTTGTGGACGACAATAATTAATTTCATTGTCGTATTGCATTTGTTGCTAGTGAAAAGGGATAATTATGACTATAAACATGTTTTACCATCAGATATTGCTAGATTTATGTTAAGCCTTGATAATATTAGAAAAATATTCATTGCATATGCTTCCAAGATAGTTTTTATTGTATTGCATGGCTACAGTTGGTAAATTTGTGAAAAACGTTTAATTTTAAAATGGACGATTTTTCAACTAGTTATTGCAATATAATTTAAGCTAAGTTACAGCTGAAAATTTTGCATTATATAGCATATTAGTGGTGTTATATCAGGTGAAAGTGTTATCTGTAACACTCTATAACTGAAGCTGTGACATGTTGCAAATAATGGCTTATTTATAGTTCCGATTTCTGAAAATTGCACTTATTAGTGCGTTCAGGTAAAAATGCAAGTTTTAGATAGAAAGTAACATAACCTGGAGCTGAAATTGTTAATATTAACTACTCAGAGTCTCCTTTCATGGGTGACATGTGCAACTCAGTTTCCCCACTTTGGGTACCTTTTCTCCCAGCGGGTCACATGTTATGAACCCCAGTCTAATTAGCTGTCGTCTGTAGTAACTCTCATACAAAAATAGCACGTCAGACGATTCACCACAATGCACCAAAGTCACACAGGCACAAACATAGACATACAAACACACACACAGACGGACACAGATACAACCTGTTAGGATGACTAGTGTGGCACCAGGCCTACGGTTGCCTTCCCAGCCACAAAGCACTGGCACTTTTCCTTCACCAGAGTGGCTATTGACATACAGGGTCAGCCCAAAACCCTAAACACCACCTTTTACACTTACAGAGTAAACTAGACGGGTTGCACTGTATCTGGAGACACACTGCAATATAGGCTTAAAGAGGACGTTTCCCACCGGCGTACTCGACAGGTGACACAACTGTTTACTTATTTACTGACGAAACGTGGCACAGCTGCCAAGTCCACATCGGTTTGTTTATTTTTGCGTCATGACTCAGCAAGACGCCCACGGTGACAGTCAATGATTGTTGAAAATAGGTACCTTTCTGGTGCGCAGCGTACCGCCCACAGGAAAGACTTTGGATTGATTCTAACGGTAAAAATGGAATGGAAACTATACATCCCGTAGAGGGACCATTTTGCCGTGAATTTCTGGCGATCTGCAATCATGACTCAGTTAAGGTTTTATGTCCCACTCAGCAAAAAAAGGTTATTTTAGAGACATTCTTTCCGGCCAATCTGTTGGCTTAGGACTGAAAAATGAAAACAAATGCAACAAAAGCAAACACGCATTCACAGCAAATATATAACAAAATAATATGAACCCAATAAACTGGAGCCAGGTTTGGTCGCCTCCTACAACCTCCGGCCTGGAAACGGAACTGGCCTTTTCTGGAAGTAGTTAGATAAGTCAGGAAGTAAATGACTAAGGAAGTAAATAAGTAAGGAAGAAAGTATAAGGAAAAAGAATATAAGGAAGGAAGGAAGTGAGAAAGAAAGTTAAGTAAAGACACAAACAAACTATATATATAGGGGTATTCAATCAATGAAATATTTTCTAGTAGTTTAAAATTCTGTACGCTTGTGTGGTACTATATGTGTTACATTAACTCAGAAAGGATTAACCAACCTTCGCTTTTTTGATGACCGAATGTAACAATTAACAAAAACGTGCGATAGACGAAATTGCAGTCAGCAAAGTGACCAGTTCTTTCAGGCAGCTGGATGGTCTGTTCAAACTGCAACCTGGAAAATGCTTCCAAATGTTTCCTTGGAGACCTGTGGTATACTATTACCCATTGAATGCAGTTAAGACTGGATAATTGCAGTTAAAACAAGGTGTCGCCCTAACGGGACGTAACCGTACTGGCCCGCCGCCCATGCACCCTGCGGCAGGCCCGCCTGCCGGCAGCGCTACAGACGACGACAGGTGACAGACGCCAGCGAGCAACATAATACTGGCCCATTAGGCGGGCCAGTAATAATTTGATCGCACACAAAGGACAAAAATCGTACAGTACGAGTGAGACTGGGCTTGAAATCATAATGCAAGACTCAATACCTGAATACTTGTCATAGGCAACAGCATACAATGTCGGACGAAGCTCAGGAGCCTGTATCACTTGTTGCAACTTGCCGACATAGTCGAAGCACTGAATTCGACCGTTCTCGCGGTCCGCAACACAAACAATGCCACGATCTTCGGCGACTGTTACACTGTGTGGCAATGCAAATGTTGACGATGGCGCTGAAATACCTGATTTACACGTACGATAGCTGTCATCAAACGACTCAATTTGCAATTACACTGGCAAAGCAAAGCAATATTTCCCTCCAGTCTTTCTGCATTTTCGTCTTGCTGTCTCTTATCCGGTTTAATCGAGGAAATATGGACAAATTGTCGGTAGATTCCAAGAAATAGAAAGCCGTGTGACGAAAAATAATTAGAAATTTTGTATCTGGACATCTGATACTAAAATGCAATATTCAAAAACAAAATGCGAAATTTAACACCGCCAAACTGAGCAGGTCAATTAAAAATAAAAGGTAAAGGTTTCCCTACTTCCTTAGGGGTGACAAAGGTAATAAGGTAAAGGTAAATGTCGGATTCTTATAGAGCGCTAATTACACAGTAAATCACCGTGACCAGCCGCGCTTTACAATCTTGGAAGTGGCAGTTGATTGGCAAGAGCCAATGGTGCTGCAGCGCAAATTGCGGCCATCCATTGCACGCGTTAACGTACAACTGGACCCGCGGCATGCAGCTAGCAAACACACCACCACTCCAATCAACCACACCAGGCCTTCACCCGGTAAGCATTCACCAGATGGCGCCATCCGTGCGAGAAAAAACACACATCCGATTACAGCTTACTACTCAGTTTATCGACCTCGAAAGGACGAAAGGCTGAGTCGACCTGAATGGCTGGTTACATACCGGAATAAAGTGCCGCATCCGGGAGTCAAATCCGGACACGTCACTCATCCCCGTACTAACCGGGCTCGACGTAGAGTAACTTCGTTGTTACCGCTACGCCACGCCGCCACAAGACGGCGATGTGGCCTTTTGTCAAATTTCTTTGACCACTTAAAAATTGTTACTATTCTTCATACCAATCCACCTCGGCATGTAAGACAACAAAGTAAAAATATATCACAAGTACATGCTTTACACATGCAACTGTAAGCATCTTCGCAACACACATTATATAACCAACAAATATAACATTGGGCAGAACGGTACAGAATATAGCTACGTTAATCAACATTTAACCTCTGTTCTTGGTTGTACTTCCCCACTGAAGTAGAAACTTTCCATCCTTAGAAAACTTCATTATTCGATCATTGCAATATCTGCATTGTCACACAAAACTTCATCCGAAGTTGTCAAGAAAATTTACGACACATAAAACGGTTTATACGGAACTATAACATGATGAAAGTTATCATATACAGCACCAGAAACAAATAACTTATTAGTTAATAACTACAGTAAAGGCTGTGTGGCACAGTGGTGGAACGCTAGTCTTTCACTGGCAAACTTTCCCTGTCCTGCACTCGACCTGCAGCTGACAAGTGTCCACATATGTGGGTAAACAAGTCCACGAACAGGAGCCCGATTCACAAAAAATCTTACGACAAACTTAGGAAAAAGTTAGGATAAAGTGTGACTTAAGAAAATCTTAAGATAAACTTAGGATGAACTTACGCAAAACCTAAGATCACCTTAATAAGAAAAATGCAATTTCACAAAAAACACTTAAATTGTCTGCATATATATATATATGAAGAACTTAGTAAGTTATAAGATTGCTTTAATAAATTACATGTAAAATTCTACGACAATCTTAACTTTATAACTTAGGATAAACTTAAGATAAACTTAGGAAAAACTTATGATAAACTTAGGATTTTTCCTAAGATTTTTTTGTGAATCGGGCCGCTGGCCTACTCCGCCTTTCATCCTTTCGGGGTCAATAAATGAGTAGTAAGCTGCAATCAGATGTCTGTTACCTCTGTCACGGGTAGCACCATCTGCTGAATGCTTACGGAGTAAAGGCAAGATGGCTCTTTCCATTCGTGGATAAACGTGCGGGTGGCAGGTAAACCTGTGTGATCCCTTTAGCACGTGCCATCCTGAGTGTTTTGGAGATAATTGATTGATTGAGTCAAGGTTTAACGTCCCATTTGACACAGAATAGGTCACTTCGGAGACGTTCTTCCCAGCCAATCCCTTGGCTTAGTACTGACGAAACTAAACCAGACACAACAAAAGCAAGCAATACAACAACAACATGAAAGAATGCACAAAAGCCAAAACCTAAATAAACACATAAAAGGAAATCTATATACCCAACTAGCATGCAAAAATGTAAGAACTGCTCCCATGTGTGTGCATATCATTGTGCACAACTGTCGTACACAACACAGCACAGAACAGTTCTGATTATCTTCCCTCTTATCCTCCAGACAAGCACTAGAGCTGAGATTCTGTCGATTGGAGGAAAGGGGGGACTTCCCACTCAACTAATCCCAGATGCTTCATGAATCGATGTTGGAGGGGAACCCGAGGGAGGACTGGTGGATCAAGGTTCACCTAGAAAAAAACTTCCGTTAAATGGTAGCAGCAGCAGTGAAGTAATACAGCAAATTATAGCGCGCCAGTTCTATGGATTCTGAGGCATGGATGACATTATATGACAAACTAGTAGTAGCAGTAGTTAATAAGTACAGTACTTATGAGTCACAGGTCGTAAGCTCGCTGGCAAATGGCGTACACCATCTCCATACCGACAATCATTTCACAGATAAATAATAAAAAACGAAAACAAACATCTGCGATACGTGAAACTATACAATGAGATGTCGTGACACATACCCATCAGAGACAAAGAATTCACCAGTGCCGAGTATGGCCACGTCAGACGGCTTACATAAATGTTCAGTATCACTCCCCGGAACAAACCGTTCACCAACAACCAGATCCGGTTTTGATGATCCGACACTAAACCGCATAACCTAAATCAAATTGCATATATGTTGACTTTACCAAAACGTTTCCTCTACATCAGTAACCAACAGAAGTAGTTCATATCTGTGACTGACATTCGTGCATTATCTATTGCCTCTCCTACTACATTGCCGCTGACAGACCCGCACAATGCGGTGCCTCATGCCCACCATGTTGGTCACAAATGTCAATGGTCAGTGTGATAAACTGGTGACCCATGACCATCACCAGTTTATCACACTGACCATCCACCTAAGTTGACACACCTGAGACTATTGACATGATAACTCATGTGGTTGGTGCCCAACAAAATTTTTAATGGTTCACGTGACCTAACCACGCCCCCTTCCGGGACGGTTTGCCATCCACAGGCTAGCACTTGCTACCGTCAACCTACTTACCAAATTTAAAGTCTATATCTCCATTCACTACAAAAATATGAAAGGCGATACAAAATGTTGAAAATGAGGTAGTTCGGGGTAGTTATGGTCACTCAATGTCACTGGAAATAGCGCCATTTGATAGAGCACATACGAGTTACTATTAGCGTTCCATAATAACTATGTCCCTATCTTACACCGTTTCTGAGATATAGGAAGATACTGGTCGGAAATCGCAGCTTTTAACCTACCCAACCTCTATTTGGCACCCCCGTTTGGGGTGACTCCGTTGGAATTTTGCCCAAATATTGGGCACCAGAAAACTAGAGTCCATGGGCTATCATACAGCGTTGTTTGCGTGATCCTATGTTTAGCCATTTTAGTACAGTGCCGGCTTGTGACGGACAGACAGACAGACAGACGGACAGATACATAACAACATCATGTATAGTGATTCGTGATGCATGTCAGTGGCCAGTACTGGCCCTTTGCTTTTATTTCAATAAATAAAATCATATAATGTGCTAGCATTACCGTACATCACGCCGTAAAAATCACCAGTTAGTTGTAACAGCTGTATATGATAATAAATGTCAGTATTAACAAGAAACCTGGTGCATCGCAACATCAGTTATCCAGATGATATTGTTCCCAACAATTTTCAAACCATGCGGCATGTAGAACCTACAACAAATCACAGGCATCCAAAAAATATCAAAGTATACAAAAACAAAATTACTAAAGACATCTGTAACAAACACAAGATATGATTCAACAGTGACAGCGACGTCAGGATAAAAAAGTTGCCATATTAACTAAGAAAGTAATCTGCCGCTCCCCTAAAGGAGTGGTTAATTGGGAGTGAACAGCTTGTCGGGTATTTATAGTGCGCTCCATCCAGACGTGGCCTGTTGTCTGGCTTAGCTCTGACAGGTGCTGTGTCCGCCAGTGGCATGCCAAGTCTATTTACTTCAGCCACGCCAGCGCGGCCAACACCTTGACGCTGCTAATCAAGCTGTCATCAACGGTCACAGTTTATAGTGTACAACGTCGAACCCTCTTTTCAGTGTAAAAGTAAAGTAAGTAAACAATGTATAGCAGTTTAGCATCAACTTAGCTCTTCACCGCTACGGGGAAACTCACATGCCATATGGGATCACACAGTGTTACCTGCCACCCGACAGAGGTGAGAATCCCGCCTTTACCCCCAGCCGAAGCAGCTACTCGATTTAGCGACCTTGGAGGGATACAAGGC
>Ga0209780_1002955_pt1 | contig 12404 bp, 16 predicted proteins | sample WorMetexBAHAMAS2_FD_187384 | JGI IMG/M metagenome (GOLD analysis project Ga0209780, IMG submission 187384) | Marine gutless worms symbiont microbial communities from Max Planck institute for Marine Microbiology, Germany - Inanidrilus exumae... | ecosystem: Host-associated > Annelida > Digestive... | reverse complement strand
CTGTAGTTGGTGGCATTAGTCTGCAATTCTGTATCAAGTAACAGCGAAGTAACACGGTGCTTTTTCGTGTAGACACTTGGTACAAAAACAGCAGTCTTGAAAATAACTTGCTGGCAAATTGGAAGCCAATGAAGTGTTGCATGAACTGGCATGATCTGGTCATAACAATGAGCCCCAGAGACCAAACGAGCTGTCACATTTTGTACTGATTGAAGGCAACAGAGATGAACCTTGCTGATATTGGCCAGAAGACAATTACAGTAGTCCAGGCAGCAGCTCACAAAGATCTGGACTAAAGCACGTCGCCTCTTGCATTAGGCTCTGATGGATAGTCCGCAGCTGACATAGCTGAAAAAAACCCCATTTGACAGACAGATGAGATACGAGCTTTCATAGTTTGCTAGTTACATGGTGCTGTAGTGACACTTACAGGGTTGTGCCACTTTGTGCCCATGTGGTGGTTCGAACTCTTGTGTGCTTTTTCGTTAATAGTTTATCAAGAGTTAATGTAACTGTTTTTGCTGAGATATAGTCTTGGAAATGGACAGCATTAAAAATGCAGTTGCGTTGAATTAATTAGGTGTGCAAGACTGGTGCAGAAGGATCGGTGTTGGATGAAGCCAAGAATATCAACAAGTCCTTATCGGCTTTGGGCAACGTTATTGCTGCACTGGCAGATGGACAGGTGGTTGTCAGCAACAGATGCTTTTACAGCTTTGATTGTTGTAAAGTCATTTAATAATGATAATAATTGTTATCATATTAATAATCATCTTATAATCTTGTCACTGTTGAGAAAATCTAAAATTGTTGACACTGTCGGTCACCTGGTGGTCAGATGGATTGTGTCTGTACTCTGTATTATTGATGATGATAAATGACTTCGTCCACATTTCTGTTAGCTGTATGGGGGTCGTTTGCTATGAAAAAGGTATGGGGGAATTAAACGGTATGGCGTTGTGTGGAGACCGGGTGCCTCTCTTCCCTGGAGAGGGACGTCGCCCCTACCAGAAAATTTTTGAATTTTCTGTATCGAGTGTTCTGATGAGTAATTATTGCTTAATGCAGGTAAATGTAAAGGTGTATAATGACTCATCTTTAAAAATCGTGACTGTTATATGATAAGATGTTGGACTTCATTTCTGGACCACTTTAGCAACACATTTCTTCTACACTACATTTTCCTAGCACCCCTTTATTTATTATAACCAAGTTATCAGTTAGAATGTTATTATCTTTGCTCATTTTACCAGTGTCTCAGCTTGGCGCCAAGATGACATCATACGTAGAATATTTAATCAATAGAGTGTTTCATAATAGTCTAGAGTATTATATCCTTAATGTCACACAATGAGCTTTGTCGACATACGTTCCTGGATATTTTGTTCATAAACAGTTGGGTTCACTTTTTTGGCCCATGTTGTGTATCTAAGTACTAAATTTACTTACCAGTTTGTAGTATAGCAGGTAAGTGTAATAACAATGTAATCAATTGTTAATTTTTATTAAAATAGTCATAAAACGTCTCTGGTGTGTTTTGATAGTATTTTACTACTCTCGTTAACAGTGCAAATCCTTACGTTTTTAAATGCTGCTGCTAATGTATTATTTATTTACTGTATAATCTGGTTAGCTAAAGAGTGTTTGATACAGGGTAGACATTGCCAGCAAATAGTTTTCATTTTACTAGTAACATGCTGTTAAGCACAGTTTGAGGATCAAAATTTTGAAGATTAATTATGAGGTTGACCTTTTTAGGTTACTGAGCCTGACTCGAGGCACAGCTAACATAGTGAAAGTGGTAATCTCAAGTACGTCTCAGGGTATGGACTTAGATGTGCACTTTGGAGTCATTATATTCCCTCTGCTTTGCAAAAAACAATCGCTGAGTTGTCGTCCTGTATCAGTTAGCAGCTCCAGTGATTCGTGAGCAAACCACAGCTCAGTGGCGGTTTTTCTTGTCACGTGCAGTGATCCTGTTTGTCTCTTTGCCCATCATAAAATTGTCTTAGCCATGATCAGCTGCACTGTGGGAGGAATGCTGATGGTGACTGGCAACTTTCGCTATTCACATACAACTTTGGAACAGAAAACTGAGATGGAATTGATTATTGGCAGCTGTGGTAATGATAAACCTTACCCCACAGGTTGTGTGCAGGCATCTGTCTATGATGCTGGTATATTGTGGCTAAATGCCTGAATGGCTTACATTTTGGTGTGGGTTGCCACAGAGAACTGATGCTTTGTATTACATGTGGAAACCAGCGTAAGTTTAGTTCTCAGTTAATAACACTGTATTTTGAGTTGCTATATCACATGTTTTTCTTGTAATTTCTACGCTGCAGGGTTTCATTCCGTACCGTGACAGCAAGTTGACCCGCATCCTGCAGGAGAGTCTGGGTGGTAATGCCCGCACGACAATGGTCATTTGCTGTTCTCCAGCGTCGTACAACGAAACAGAAACCAAATCAACACTGCTTTTTGGCCAAAGGTATGTTGTATGTATGTATGTCATTGTACACTGGTACATCAGTTGCCAAACATGTTATTGTAGTTATTGTTTATGAAGCAGAAGCATGATGAGCTAAATTTTAAAATGTTTTTTATTGACTTTCTGCTACATAACACTGCAGTTATTGACCCTTTGTCAGTGTGTGCATAGCTTTACTTATTGGTTTAAAAGTATTACATTAAACGTGTAGCATGTGGTTTTGATCAGAGCTGAGGTCAGTTTTAGCCGACCATGGACGGTGTGGTAATGGTTTGGCTTATGCTATAGGTTTGTGTATGTCTAAACACGTCAAGTTGGTTTTGCTGTGAGATTTACCACAGAAAACAGCTATTTTGGTATTAGATGGGGGTCCAGATCTTGCCGTGGAAAAGGAGACAGTGGTGTTGTGTTGGATTTAGAAAATGAGATGCACAAAAAACTAGTCGTGTTCAAGTTTTACAAGTTAACTTATGCGACAGTGATGCTTTTACTATGGAACGCTAATTGGAACTTATATAACTTTTATGTGCGACAGTGATGCAATGCAACGAGTTGGGTGAATTTATTTACATTTATGCCACTGTTATCCTACCCAGCAGTTGGTGAGCTATTGCGGCAATGTAGCTGAGTCGGTATATGTTGTCACTAGAGCGAAAACGATCAAGAACACGGTGATGGTGAACGAGGAGCTGACGGCTGAAGAGTGGAAACGTCGATACGAGCGCGAGCGAGACAAGTGTGCGCGACTGCGAGGTCTCATTGAACGCTACGAGGCTGAACTTGCTCGCTGGCGACATGGTCAGTCGTTTTGTATATCAATAAACAGTACTCAGTAGAATGCATACGACCGCCATACCACATTTCCATTGAGCAGCAGGTACTTTGGCCTAAATTTTCTAGCACCGTGCCATAAATGGTTATCCCAACTTCACTTTCAGTTTCCACATCAGTTAACTACTGGACTATGTTTGAATGTGATAAAATATCTGGAAGATGTTTGAGCTTTCCTGCCAAATAACAGACACACCGACAATGCAGTTCTGGCTACTACTATGTCCGTTTAATGGATGTATTTTTAGGTGAACCTGAGTCAACCAGTTCCCATTGGGTTTTCTGCCTCGTCCTGAAGAGAACCTCCGAGAATGGTGTGTTGATGGGCTGGATATCTTTCCTGCCTGTCAGCCATTGGTGTCAAAGCACTAATGGGAAAACACAGCACTCATCCAGTAATCTGGCCTCATGCTTACTTTATCCACCACTGGACTCCAGACGGAAGGGTTGTCGCTGCCTTTATGCCAGGTTTTTGATGCCAGTACCAAAGATATATAATTCTAAATGTGTTTTTTTATTATATTTTATAATTTATTTTATTTATCAACACTGTTACTTGGGTGGCAGGAAAGGCAGATATTTGATTTGTAAAAGTTTCCTCTTTTGAAATCTTCACTGGACATTTTAGGGACCTGGCTTAAGCTGCAATGTCCATCATGCTGGTTACAAAAATTGAGAGTAAGATTAGTGTTAGACCTTTGTATATTAAGACCAGTGGTTACATATATTAAGATTTGTACTAGGATCATATGCTCCTTGAATTACTGGTAGTGTTATTTTTGTTTCTGATGCATGCAGGACATAATTTCCATTTAACAGGTGATAAGAAATGAGTGGGCTGTGATTATGTAGCCTTACGTATATATCTGCGAACATAACTTGTAGGGGAGGCGGTGCCGGAAGAGGAACGTATTGAGATGAAGGACTCGGCTGGTGATTCTCTGCTGAATGCATCCAGTTCAACACACAACCTGCCTCTGATTGCTGGCACACTGATGCCCGCTGCTTCAGCTGCTGCAGTGAGTGATGTAGAGCGAGCCACATGGCAGCAGGAGAAGGAGAAACTTTACCAGTTGCTCGATGACAAGGTTTGCTATAGCAGTTTTGTCTCTAAATCATTGCATGTATTTTGTAGCATGTATTAATTTTTACTAAAGTGCCATACAGGCTTCGGGGCAGTAATGCGCCTTAATTTTTTTGTTGATTTTGGCACTATGTAATATTGTTTGTTTAATTAACTTCCTTATTTCTTCCTTCCTTGCTTTCTTCCTTCCTTATACTTTTTTTTTTATTTACCTCCTTACTTATTTACTTCCTGACCTATCTACTGCTTCGAGAATTGACCCATTCCGTTTCCAGGCCGGAGGTTGTAGGAAGCAACCATACCGGACTTTATTTTTTTGTTAATTTTTTGTTGTAGTATATTTTGTTATGGATGTGTGTTTGCTTTTATTGTGTTTGCTTTAGTTCGTCAGTACTAAAGCCAAGAGATTGGCTGCGAGGAACGTCTCCAAAATGACCTATTTTTTGTTGGGATGGACGTAAAACTTTAATGATTCTATCAGTTTGCACTAAAAGCTATGAGTTATGTTTACCTTGTGGCATGTGATTGGTTACCAAGAGATAAAGACCATTTCACAAATCTATGCAGATGTGGTATAGCTTTCACAGAGCTCACCACACAATCTCCAACAGCAGACCATGAATGGCAGTTTAAGTGCTTTGTCAGAAATGGTCAGTAAGTTGAATCCTAAAGGAATACAGTAGAACTTAAAATACATAGTAAAAACAAAAGTTTTTTCAGTTTCTCTTTGTTGTAAAAGCCGCCGCTTTAAAACAGCAAATATAAAAATTTTGTCTGTAAATTCAACACACTGAAGCTATCTGTCATATTTTTATCAGTCCGTGGCCTATCATAATGTGAAAACTATCTGCTTTGCTTAGAATTTGCAGATAAAATTTTTTATATTTGCTGTTTTAAAATGTTGTCAAAGAGAAACTGAAACCAGTTTTGTTTTTACAATTTTTGTTGTTAAAATAGTAAGTGCAGTGTATGGCCGACATATCAAAGTTCTTTGAAGCAATATTTGTCACCTTGCCAAATTTACTGGTGATTTATCGAACAGTTGCAGAGATACTGCAGTTCAATGTCCTTTGTCTTGAATTCTTAAAAATTTGAACTTTTTACAGCCGATACGATTCAGAGAGACCATGTGCATCACCATGCCAAATTTAATGGCGATAAATCCAACTGTTGCTGAGATACGGTGATAATCAGCACTCATTAGGTGTGTGAGTATGTGTGTTTGGAAAATAACTTGCCCCTTGTGGGCCTGGGGCAATCCCGATAATCTCCTCCTCACTCCTTATCCATTCACTTTCCCACCTTCTACTTTATCTTTTAGTATCTTTTCCTTTTTTTTCCTTTTTCCCTTTCTTACTCACTTCATCTGTTTTCTTGCTTTTCCATCCCTTCCCATTTTTTCCCATTCTGTTTCCAGGCCAGATGTTGTAGGAGGTGACTAAAACTGGCTTTAGTTTTTGTGTTGATTTTATGTTAAGGATGCATGCTCTTTTGCCATATTTGATTATCCCCACAAAAGCAAGAGAGTATGTTTTTACCGTCGTTGGTTAGTGTGTCTGTCTGTCTGTGTGTCATTTTATGCATCACAAGCAACAAGCATGGTGATGATTAATCGTACCCACAGTCTGCAAACGCGATGTACCTAAATGCCGAAATGGCCCCGAGTAAGCAGCACCATTGGGCAAGCTTTTGCGGGGAGTTGTACTCTCTCAGAGTACTTTCCATCTAGTTTAGTAGTCTTGCGGTGTGATAGTTCTCTCCCACTGTTGTAGGCGCTAGCGTGATAATTTAAATGAGCCTCTTGATCCCTTTCCCTTTTTGAGTGGCTGCTGAACAATAAGGTGGCCAAGATTGAAGTTAGTATATAGCTGGCCTTCCTTGACTGGATAGGAATAGCACTCCACCTCTGAACATTCGTCTCTGATATAGCCATATTTGTGCTGAAAAGGGACATTAAACTCCAACTAACTCGGTAAATAAGTTTCGAACAACATGACCTTTGACCTACATACTCACATGGTGGTTCATCTTGACCGTGTCTGGGTGAAGTTCACAGGTCCGTGTTATAGATCACATCAAAGTTTATGGTAACAGGATGGAAAAATTTACCCGGGACATTTTCAGCTATGCATGCACATAATGAGGCAAGACGAAAGCACGGTCAGCTACGGAGCAGAACTGAATTTGAAACTGTAAATAAGTAATGGTGGTAAAAATTCTTTGTTGAGGTCTTTTGTACTGTAACGTCAAATGATGGCTTTCAGGCTGTTCATGCGGCTGTGAGTACTTATGATGATGGTGATATGTCGTCAGGACGACGAGATCAGCAGCACAACTGAGATGGTGCAGAAGCTGCAGGAGCAGATTGCCGAGCAGGAAGATCTGATAGCAGCTGCACAGCGCGAGCGAGATCAGGCACAGGCCGAGTCACAGCGCCAGCAGTCACTGAGTGAGTCGTCGATGAACGAGGTGAAGGAAGTTCTGCAGGCACTCGAGGAGCTGGCGTTGAGCTATGAGCAGAAGACCCAGGAAGTGCTGTCCAAGGACAAGGACAATGAGGCATTGACAGAAGAACTTACGAGGAAGAAGGTAACTAACTGTCCAGCTGTAGCACAGTTCTGTTCAGCATTTGCTGCTGTGCAGTTTGTAACAGTTCCTGTGTATAAATGACATTTAGTTATTCTGCTTCTGTGTATCGTCTCGTGTAAAGCAAATGTGTCTACTTCTCCATTATTTTCATTCATTTAAAAATTTTGCATCAAGCTTTTACCTGTTTGAAACAACTTTTAGGCCGCATTGCCTGCACATAGTGTGTAGATGTGGCCTGTTGCTACAGATGTCACACGTAGCATGGTCTGTCTGTCTGTCTTTCGATTTTTGGCACATGGGTGAGCTGTGCATAAACGGCCAAACGAATCAAGATACTGTTTGTGAGGCTGATTGTTGTGGATCCAGCAAACCATGCATTAGATGGGGTCAAGATCAGACGAATCCATTGGCCATCATGGGGGATGACAGGAGGGTGATGTGGCCTCTTGCCAAATTACTTTGGACATTTCTTTTACAGTTTGTTCTTATTGCTTCACATATGCCATTAGTTGAAATGTGCAGCATCGTGAACTTCTTGGGAGATGTTGGGCAACAGGATTATCAAAGCCATTATGTCTAGCATTGTCCGTATGCTTCATTCTGACTATGTTGGGGGAAGTAGCTGAAGCTGTCAGGAACTCAAGTGCACATGTCATACAGACTGGTGGTCTTTAGGTAGTCTGTTGCAGCAGTCTTTGACCATATTGTGGTTAGAGACACCTCAATGGCGTTAATGGACCTGTGAGATTGAGTGGCTGATGTCAATGTACAGGGCGAACTTCACCTGATTGAGAGTGAGGTTACACAGCTGCGAGAGAGCAACATTCTACAGAAGAAGCGTCTGATGGAAACCGTCAGCAGTGTGCTCAAAGATTTGGCAGAAGTCGGCACTGTTTTTGGAGGAGAACTTAAAGTAATTCTCTTCATGCCTTGTGTTTTGCTGTTATTTTTACTGCAGATAGTACAGATTTCGTGTTTTAATATAATTGAAGTAATAGGCATGAATCAAAGATGATGCATATTTCATCCAGTTTGCCAGGTGGCGGCACCAGTCCGAAGTCAGACAAAATTGTTTGGTCAAGAGAACGAGGTGGGGGCATTGGGGTTGAAGTCTGCCGTCTCCAATTGCATCTTTTTATTCTGGAAAAGATGGGGACAAAAGTGAAGATTGTGTGTACTGACACATGGCAGTTGCCTGTTGCAGAACGATTCTTCCAAGATGCAGCAAGTGTCTGCTGAGAAGCTTGATGAGGAGTTGACGGTTGCTCGTCTTTACATCAACAAGATGAAGTCGGAGGTGAAGAGCGTTGTCCAGCGTTGCAGCCAGCTTGAAGTGGCGCAGGTTGAAGACAATCAGAAGTTGGGCGAGATGGAGAAGAGCTTGTCAGACAATCGACTGCTCATACAACAGGTCTGATATGTGCAGGTTTCATCTAATTTCTAATGATGTGGACAGGACAATGTGGTTATTGTGTAGCGGAGTACATGAGGAATACCTTTGTTGGTATCTTTAGTGGGTGTGGGTTGTGTGTGACAGTGTGTGTGTTGGTCTGTTGTGGATAAACACCTAGGTCTGTTGAGTCACGTTTTGGTGTCAAGGTTACCACAGAACTTTTTAGTTACATGAAGTCTGGATCCACCCACGAAAAGGGACCGCCCCCAGAGGTGGAATGTTGGACTTAGAAAGTTTTTGGCTGGCTGATCATTACCCATGCCGGCTGTATAGCCGCCAGCATGGGTGGGGCATTCTGTCGCGTCTGTATGTCTGTCTGTTTGTCCGCACTCTAAAAGGAAAACGGCTTGAGTTATTAACACCAAACTTGGTACACTTATACTCTGTAGTAGTCGCTCGGCATGCATTGAATCAGAGGTCAAGGTCACATGGTTATGAAAACCGTCATGGTTGCTAGTGACGCGTGCTGCTACGGCCGTGTGCTGCTGCTGCTGGCGTGGGTCTACATGTCGATACGACTGCCTATGTTTTCTAGTTATGCCACTGTACTGATTATACTTTCGCCACCCGACACTGTTGGCCAAGGCATTGTGTTTTCGGGTTGTCTGTCTGCCACATTCGTCCGTTTGTTTGCTCGTCCAGACAGATCTTGTTACCACGATATCTCATGAACAGCTTGAGCAGTCGAAATGAAATTTACAGGGAATATTCCTGGCCCCTGCCGATGACTTGATTAAATTCTAGAGGTCGGAGGTCAAGGTCACAGCAGGCCATGATGTGGTGAAAGCATCAATGTCAACGTCCAGCATCGAAGTCCATTTTCTAGTTTACAGTTTTAAGTCACACAGTGTTGAGCTTCTGTAGTGTGGCGTGTCATTCAGGTTATCAGTGTTAGCTCGTGTCACATTGTGGATTTCTCTTTCACCTCACAGTCCCAGAGATCCTTCTTAGTTAATTCCATCCATTTCGTATCCTTGTATTATGTTGCACTTGCTTTCCTAAATCTGCATTATTGCCTGATGTCCTAGCATCTGTCATGTGGCACATTATATACCGTTTCATACAGTCTTTACTGAATCTACTCCAAGCTGTCTCAGACTAAACCCGTGCAAAATCAGTTGTTGACTTCCATGATCTGTTTATCTCTTTCTCGACTACAGTGATGAAATTTTGCTTATGCATTCTGTTACATTCAACACATTGTTGTCCATGCTTGTCCCGCATTCAGTTTTTCTGATTATTTTGATGCCGGCTGGCCTAGTTATGGAAGTGTCTAGTTTGCAGCTCAGTGTCTCAGTTGAGTTGTATGCTGCTTGTTCGTAAATGTCAGTTGTACGCTTGATTGGACGTGTATTTGTCATTACACTGCATAATTGTCCAGCATGAAGCAAAGATGAAGTCGCTGTCAGAGACAGTGAAAGATGGAGATCAGAGGAAACGTCAGCTGGAGGAGCAGATTGATCAGTTGAATGAAGAGTGTGCTAAGCTGTCTGCACAAGGTCATGTGATTCCTTGTTATTAGGGTGACCGTAATATGGGTGCCAGTGCGAGCCATCGTGGGTCTGACTTGTGGGTCTGGGGGAGCGTCGTAAGCTCCCCCAGCGGGGTCCTGGATGGAGCTCCGGCCGCCAGCGAATTTTTTGTATAGAGTAATAAAATCTGAGCTAATTTTTGGCCACCGATGCATAAACATACGGCTGCATAGATAGGCAAATCAGGACAAATCCGGGACGCCAATCCAAAAACGGGACAAATGGGCGTCGTGGGAGAACTGCGATTTTTTATGGGACGTCATTAAAAATGGGACTGTCACAGAAAATCTGGGACGGATGGTCACATTAATTGTTACGTCCCGAGAATGGCGGCTTAAAGAGAGCAGTGCCCCTTTTATCAAGAGTCTGGTGATGGATGAAGGAAGGCTGAGGCGAGGCCACTGCCTAGTGTTATTGCATTGTGGTTCCCTCAGTGTTTTGACACTGATGGTTGTGTTGCAGGAAGGACATCCGGCCCATAAAACTGCTGTTCCACTAATTCCCAGAGATACTGTTGTGAAACAGGTGTAGGAGGAGGACCCGGCTGACCCAGGTTTACCTGGAAAAGTGACCATTAAATGACAGTAGTAGTTACGATATGATAAGGTATATTCATGTGCGCTGAAAAGCTGACAAGATGGCCAGCTTAATCTAGTGCACGGTACAGAAACGAAAAAATAAGGAAAAAACAAAACTGAGTAGCTCAGAAGAAATGTTCCAGTCAATAATCCGTGAAGGCTGTTCAGGAGGAAGAAGTGAATCTATGGGGTTGGATTTGTGAAACAGGTAGGTTTAAAGCTGGGGGTGAAAGGGAGTTATGGATGAGCTGAGTGGTGAATTGAAAGAGGAAGAAGTGATGGGTGAAGGAATAGGTGAGTCCGAAATGGAGGAATTAGTACAAGAATGAAGTTGATAAAGTGATAACGGGAGTTAATTTCAGAGACACAGTGAAGCATAGTACTATTAGTGATTCTTGCACTGTTATCATGCAGTTTCAAGAGTGCATTTTTGTGTTATTTTTAATTTAACTGTGTTGAAATTTCCATTTGATGCTTTGATGCTGTTGGTTGGGCCTGTAAACTGCTGAATCTGAAATCCAAAAATCTGAAATGCTTCTGGGATAACGTGTCTGATGTCTAGTCACTACAGAATGTTAGGTCAGCTAAGCAGAAATGGGACAGTGGCGAATGAACGATGCTGAGCAAAAGTCCTCATGTTGGATATTTTTTTGTGCAGGTGAGCTGTATGCATCTCAGCTTGCCGAGAAAGACAAGAAGATGGACCAGATTGCATCGGCGCAGCAGATGAAGGAGGCTTTGGAACGACAGATGGAGTCGCACCGGGAGCAGCACCAGCGTCAGCTGGCCGAGCTGAGACATGAAATCACCGAGAAGCAGAACGTCATTAGTGAGATGACTGAGTGAGTGCATTAAACACTGACACCAGTTTTTCGTCTAAAATGTTTTTATGCCCGAAAATCAAAATCACAACAACACCCGCAAAACCCGTTTTACTGCCATAATACGGGTCATTCTTTGTTAGTCTGCACTCCTAGTTAACAACTGGAGGACTTTGTTCTAAGCAAAGTTACTGCCCACATGCTCTTGCTCATAGCAACTAGCATATTCAGATTAGGCAGAAAATGCTATGATACTCTCATAACAACAGTATATGATATGTTATCAAGAAACTTAGCTATCACAGTAGGATAACATGACGTGCTATGTCAGTTAAAATACTATCAGCTGCTACATTACTGTATGAAAAATTACATTTGAAAAGGTTTGCAGTAGGTGAATGTCACTTCTATTAGTGTTCTGTAATCTTTCACCGGTTCCAAGTTACTACAACATTTGCGGTGTATGTGACTGCATGTGACCTTGACATGTCCTTCATTTTTAATAAGACAGTTGAAATTACTAGTCGAATGCACTTTCTGATTCACGCTAAAGCATATTGTAGTTTATGCATGCTATATTTTACGAGGTATCGGAGCTATAAATCTTTTAAACAGCAAAAGTAAGCTTTAAGGTCATTGGTGTTAGTTCTGTTCGATAGTCTTGCATAGAAACTGCATCTCTATCTTGTACTTTTTCTAAGACATCATCGGCTTTTTCCCAAAATTTAAAGAGCACATGTGACCCTGGGCACCTTCCTTTTTGAGGTAACCTATCATGCATTATCAGTCTGCAAACCGAATTTGAAGTACCTAGTTTCACCCATTCCAGAGATATGATGGGGCCCGACAATTTAGAAATGGGCCACATGGCCCTTACCACGCCCATTAGAGGGTAGTTTGTCATCCCAAGGCTAACACTTAATATGGTCTACCTGTACCTGTGTACGAAACTTGATGACTCTGGCTACGTCCGTTGTGAGTGGGTCTTCAAAATTTAAAATGGCTCTCGTGACCCTGACCACACC
>Ga0209780_1002954_pt1 | contig 12406 bp, 7 predicted proteins | sample WorMetexBAHAMAS2_FD_187384 | JGI IMG/M metagenome (GOLD analysis project Ga0209780, IMG submission 187384) | Marine gutless worms symbiont microbial communities from Max Planck institute for Marine Microbiology, Germany - Inanidrilus exumae... | ecosystem: Host-associated > Annelida > Digestive... | reverse complement strand
AGGGTTGGCGGCCACCTCGGCGCTGAGTCTGCATTCATCAAATGAACCGGGTGAACTCTCGCAATGGCTTTGCCATGATGACAGCACCATAAATATCACCTCGGTTATTATTATTATTATTATTATTATTAACCAACCTAAACTGATTTCATACATCTTTATTCACCGTATAGGTAGAAACATACATATACGTGGATCATGCACGTATGAACTATAAAACGCCTATCCGTACTAGCCATTAACCTAGACTTCCAGTACGTGCATGGTACAATTGACGTACCGTATACTTGCGGTATGGTATACTAGATGTCCAGGTTACCCGTTACTCTGAAATACATGTTTTGTAGTTTCTGCGCACAGACGAACAGCTACATCTCAAATCACTATATTTGTGCATTTGTGTTTTGATATGCACCTTTTCTTTATGCTTCTGTTTTATCATATTACACGATAATTGATAAATCAGGATGCATAAAGTGTGATGATAATGTTGTGATTGATTATGTTGCTATTACTGTATAATGTGCATTTCTTTAGTTACGTTAGTCTAGTTTTCTTTTCTTTTTTTATTTGCTACTGGTTTTATATTCCGGTGAATAAACGTAAATTTTTGCAAAAATTCTGTTTGTGCGACAATACTATATGTGAAACTCTTGCATTTATGGCGAAGGATGAGTTGTCAAGCCTACGTTCAGCTAGTTAAGGTAGCTAGTCATTGGTGCAATAGTAAGGTTTCTTTCTTTCTGTTGTTGTTGTTGTTGCTGTTTTTCATATTTCTACTACCATGTATATTGGTGAATAAAGATGTAAAGATTATCAATACAGGTCGGTTCGCATCATCTCGCGTGGCAACTATAGTGGGACGGCTTGGTTATAGTTGGCCCGACGAACACCAGTCTGCTGTGTCGGTGCCAAGTGGACCGTGGTGTCGTCGGAGGATTACAGTGTCGGCTTGCTCAAAAGCCGCTTGTTTTAATCCGCGCTGAACAGTTCGAACGACATGTGATCGAAGAACGAAATGGTAACTACGTCAGGACGTCGACAGTGACATCCTGGTACTGCAATCGGCGCCGATGCGTTGACGCCTTACTTACTTAGGCCTACTTGTCTCATACATCAAGATGCCTTTCTTCCGTGACGTCATTAACGTTTTGCAATTGCTGTTCTGTTAAATATGTTACGCAGCATAGCGTCACCCATTTTTTCGTGAAACTATTACTTTTACTAAACGAACCGGCTTTGCATTTCATAAGGTAGTGCGGAAACAATAATTTACTGAAGACTTCATGCTACAACCGTCTGCCGCAATTTCGCACAATATTACAAACAGATACCACTCCGCAGTAAAGTGATGTGCATATGTCGTGAGAACAACCGCAAAGCTGAAGTCATTAATAATGAGCTCGTTGAGCGAGCCAAGCAACTGACTATTTAGGAAGTTGGACATCTGAAGATAAGTATACTGTGAAACTGATATAAAGGCAAGAATTGCTATGGGAACGAAGGCCTTCACGGATAAGAAGAGTTTATTAACAGACAAACGTGACCTATAGACCTTAAGAAAAGGATTATAACTAGAAAACATAGGCAGTCGTATCGACACGCAGACCCACGCCGGCAGCGTCATAGCAGCACACGTCACTAGCAACCGTGCGACCGATACGGTTTTCGTAACCGTGTGACCTTGACATTTGACCTTTTGACTTCTGGGTCAATGCATGCTGAGCGACTGCTATAGAGTACATGGTGTACCAAGTTTGGGGTTGATAGCTCAAGCCGTTTTCCTTTTACAGTGAGGACAAACATACAGGCAGACAGACAGACGCGACTGAACGCCCTAACCACGCCGGCGGCTATGTCGGCGTGAGTAAAGAGTACCATAAACAGCCTAGTCTTATGTAGCAGAGACATAGACATTGTCATTTAGCTGACAGAAAAATGCTTGAAACGTTCGAAATGTGGACTTGTAGAATGGAGCGATTTAGCTGGAAGGACCAGGTGACAAACGCGTATGTATTGCAAACAGTCAATGAAACTCGACGTATAGTGGATAACACGTAAAAACCGATAACATGTTCTTAGACATGACGGTCTTCTAAAAATATATAAACTGATAAAGTGATGCATGAAAAAACCATCAAGAGGAAGGAGAAGAATTAGCATGTTCAGTGATTTAGCTGAAAAAGGAAAGTACACTCAAAAAGAGCCAAAGACAGGCAAAAGTGCCAGAAACTGAACAGAGCTGAAGGTCATCAAATACCTGCTTCCCAAGCAGATTATTTGAAGAAGAAGAACAATCGGAAGACCTAATCTAAGGCAGGTGCCAAAACGTGAGGACGAGTACGGTGAAAGAGAGCTGCATACATGCCGGAGGCGGCCAAGTTCAAAGCCACGCCGCGGCTTAAGCCCCGTCCACATCGGCAACAATGTCGAAGCAGCGTTCGACTTTGTCGAAGCAACATTCGACTTTGTCGAAAAAATCGTTTGACTTGTAGCTATCGACAATGTTGCTTTGACGTTGTTGCTTGTGTGGACAGAGCTTTAGACACAGTAAACTACTGTGTCGATCTACAAATGTTACACACAGTTGCTGCCGTCGAGTCCACGTTGTGTACGCTTAATGTTAACCCTTCACGCGAACATGTGCCACAAGAGGGACATTCGATTGGTCGAACCACTGGCCCTTGGTGGGTGGGCTGCAGCGAGGAGGGGTAAGTAGGCGTGGTCAACTTGACGAAGTAGGAGCCAGAAATGAAGGTCTTGAATTTCATAGCGAATCCGAGTTTTGACCATTTTTGACCGCATGCCTCAAATGATAATGTAAAAACAGTTTATGTCTTGTCGCGAGTTTTTGGGGTACCGTATAGCGTCATTTGCATGATTCTATATTTAGCCGTTCTGATACAATACCGGACGGAGAGACGGACACACAACGACAGCATATACCGCGGTAGCATAGCGTCGCGCAGTAAAAACGAAAAGCAAATTGAACGTTAGTCAGGAAACCGCCTGTAGCTGTGCGAGTAGTAATTAGACCCCCAAGCCGACGCCGAATATCCGAATTAGCCGCCGAATTTTTGTCCGCCGAATATCAGCCGAAAAAAAATCGGATATTCGAATAAAAATCGAAGTCAACACTAACAAAACTCACAAAAGTGAGTCAGCACGTAGGCGTTTCTGAACAACTTGAACTGCGTTGACTGACTACGGTACTTTGTTTGGTATACTAACATTGACTTTATGCATTACACAGTATTTCACTGCTCAGCTTCATAAAAAAAGTCTTTGTAGTCATAGATTAAGTAACATGTTTTATTACTTTTTGTACTTTAAAATGTGGCTCAGCCGTATTTCAGCCGAAAATGTTTGCTACCAGCCACATTTCAGCCATAATTTTGATTTCGCGCCTTAATTCGGCTAATCCGGATATCAGCCGAAATTTCTGTTTAGCCATCTGAATTTTTTTTTCAGATTTCAGATTGTGGGTCTATAGTAGTAATGCCATTAGGTATTTGTTGAGCGATGTCGTCGTAGTCGCGCTAAGTCGCCGGACAATGATCGCTGTTGTCAGCAGCACAACTCACTCGCTGACAAACTTGCACGCAAACAGCGTCACCTGCCGGACGAACTGCCAAGTGGCTAAGGTAACGTAACGTGACAGAGTCACACGACGGTCCGCGCTGCAGTAATTCGATCAAGTTCCAGTGCTAACAGAACACGAAAACTCGCCCCCATTTGCGGGGGGGGGGGCGATTACACAAATAACGCCAATAGCGACGGTAGGCAAGCCGCGTCAAATTCTCAATAGGACATCTTACGACTTCTTTATAGTAATAATTATGATTGGGCCTACGATTAGCCTACCGAACGACGGATGAAGTTAAAAGTGATGTGCATGTTGTATTACAGTCGGCAGCGTGCGATCGTTGCAAACAGAGCGATCACGTGACGTTGATGACGTCAAAACTGAAAACACCTGCCAGTGACGTCACAGCGGGGGGTGACTGGGTGCCCAGGTCAGCGTTGCCAGCCTCAGTAACCCGCTGCTGTTGCTGGGGCGACTGCGACCCTGCGTGCCCCGCACCTCGGCTACATCCAGATCACAGAGGAACGTATCACCTGCCTCGACTGCGGGCGGTGTGTGGATTAGCGACATTTCGGTCCGCTGCTGTCAGTCCCACATTCCAATAATTAACAGATCCACCATCAATCGCTCATTCGCTGCACCCAGGCTATCTCACGGGATGGGGCGCTCAACAGGTGCGCGGGAAGGTGATTTTAGGCGAAGGACGGTAGATCAAATGAAAACAAGGACACAACGACAAGCTGGATGCGACTGTATGACACGCGTTCTTTGATTATTGCGCCATGGATCAGCAGTTTGGACATTCATAGACGCTGTGCCACGAAAATGTCAATTAGATTGAAATCTAGACAACATGAAAATACTGCTTATCAAAACTCGTAAAATAAATCCGTTGTATTTTATAGGTTGATCACGACCGTTCCTCGCATAAACTTTAATCTGAACAAAATGTAGGCCCTACTGATTATATTATCATTATCTGCCCAATTTATTTTTATTTCCTGCCATAATAACTGACTCCCTTCCCTGCCCCAATGCATGCACTACTTGTGGAAATTTATCACCGACATAGCATTCAAGTTATGGAGAAATCTGAAGGCTGTATTTTACACGAGGTTAGAAGAGAAGCTTTTCGTCTGTATACTTCTGTGTACTTCCGGTTTACTGGCAGCGACAAGTCACGTGCGACGACGTGACGGAGGTTTCTGTGAAGTTACATACTGAAACTAGATGTAAAGTACTCTGAGAAAGTACAAATCCCCGCGAAAGCGTTTTTGTCGCCAACACTTGCCACACTTACTAGTTTCGCTAGTTTCGAATTTCCCGACGGAGCTATTTTGTAAACAATCGCCGGTTTACGGAGTTTTTTTCACTGTTACTTCCACATCCCTCTACGGATCGTAACGAAACACGAACTACTTGGTCTTCCCTTTCCCCCCCTAGGAACCTTCGTATAAAATTTGGTGCAAATCCGTCCACAATTTGTTTAGTTATCGTGGTCACAGACAGACAAACAGACACACAAACCAACGCCGGCGAAAACATATTCCCTCGCTTTCGCGGGATAACAAAGAAGACAAAGCTTCCCTTCGCGGATCATCTCCGGATTCCGAAGGAGGATTCGACGTCGATGCGTTCGCCTCCGTGGCGACACCTACAGTCACTAGCTACGACAGCGATGTCGTGAGTTGGCTCGACCGACGCGGAAACGGAAGGAACGCGAAATAATTGGCGCATGCGCGCGACGCACGCGCTGGCTCATTTCCGGCGACATTCGGCGACGTTTCCTCCGTTTAGTTGCTAAGCAGTCGCGACGGCGGTCGGCGAACCGCGCAACATTAACGTAAACATGAACATAATACGTCAAACAACCTTTATTTGCCCGAAACTGTCCTTCGTAAACAATTCAACAGCTGTCAACACTGAGTCACTCGTAAGACCCAGTTTTACGCATATCTTCAGTTTTTAAGTGGTGTCACCCAGAGTTGTCCATGGGTCCATTTTTGTGACCCGATCCAACCCACCCCATCAGCTGACTGACCCAACCCAATCCAACCCACTACAAGGACCTGGACCCAACCCGACCCAACCCAAAGTTACTGCCAACATCCGGTTTGAAACCGGTTCCAGGTCTAAAATGAGTCTAAGCAACTGAACTCAACAGGATATTACGGACGCAGGTATCTAACATTTCGAAGTCCGTATAATTATGATCTATGTCACTGGCTAACATTAATCACCTTTTTACTCTTTCTGATCGGTTTCAGTACCAGTCAGATGGGCCGTATAATCAAATTTAACTGATTGGTGCAACAAAAACTTACCTGACAATGTTTTAAATACACTAACATAATCCTTTCAAATTTTTAGCACTTTGGCTATAGTGGACCCTACCCAACCCAACCCATGGGTCAACCCAACCCATGGACAACTGTGATGTCACAGTACTCTCAGTTTTCCGACTATCAAAAATACAAAAAAAAATCAACACAAAAAAACAGTGTATAGCTAAGTCGTGTTGATCTTTCTCGTCTACTGCATGATATAGTAGTGCCGCACGGACGGACATTATAAACTGTACAGCAAAGACCTTTACAAGAAATTTGACATCAAGCACCGTTCGTGTTGTAGGTGATCAACGGAGTGTAAGAATCTAACATTTGAGCATCACTTCAGAACAGTAGGCCTATTTTCAGCTGCTTATTTTTCATTGGACTCGGTAAATCTTTATCCAATTATTATTTTATGACACGTTGCAGATTTTCTTTATTTTGACTGAGTTGCAAATTAGTATTATTGTTGTTGCCGCGTTTGAAATCTAAAATGGGTATAGAGTTTTCAGTATTTTCAGTATTTCGGTATTTCAGTAGGCCTAAGAAATATCGATTATATCATTTTAAAAAAGTAAAGTAAAAGCGCACGCATATACAAATAACATTAGACAGCACTAGATTTGTCAGCTACAACCACTAACGGCATATGCAAGATTCAGCGAAGAGGGATGCCAGAAGGGATTGACATCTTAATCGAACGAGCGTAGCGAGCAAGGAAAGTTTTGACATTATATGCATAACTTCGTTATCTACTGACTTAAAGTGAAGTACTTCTTACAGCATTTCTGTTGTTGATAAAAGAGGCTGATTTCATGCATAAAAACAAAAGCTACGGTGCGACGGACAACTATCTATGCCGTCTGATATTTGCTACATGTTGAACTTATTTTGACTGCACTGTACGTATTTTTGTTTCTTTTCTTGGCTACCGTTTTTTGACGGCGAAATAAAGTTATATATAAAAGTAATAGAATTGTTTTTTTAAATTTTGTTGGACTTTCACAGGAAGATGCTATGGTCTCCTGGTATCCGCATAAATACGCTACTGACAACCATACGTTGTGCATTAAATTTTACTAAAAGCATATACTTTTGTTGTTTTCTCTGTCTACCAAATTTGGTGGTTGGCTAAAAGTCAACAAACAGGAGTAACCTTTTTAATACCACGCTTCAACGAATCTAGGCGAGGTCACTATTATAAATTGTACCTCCCAACCTGCAAATCAAACATAAGATCTAATAGTTTCAATCACAGAGTCATACAAAAATGGAACTCACTGCCAAGTAGCACTGATTTTACATCAGTAAAAAGATTTAATAAATCCCTGGCCTCTGAATTACTGCTCCCATATTGTAAGGTATTTTTATCTAATAGGTCGTGTTGCGTATAGACAGTTTTATGTGTTTTCTATCTTATATTCATGTGTATTTTAAACGATTTCTACTCTACATGTATTCCATGTATACGAATGTAAGTGGCCGATCGGTCCTTTTGTTCAATAAAATTGACGACAATGATGATGATCCAAAGTATGCTCATCCAGCGTCCACGCACTGAGCGAAGTCATTTCAGCACATACGACGACGAAGTTTTACGTTTCAGACTACGGCGGCAGGATCGGCGGTACAGCGGCAGAGGCAGCCGCGACGGCATGGGACGGGCGGTCCGAAATAAAGTCGCGAGTCGAAAGGTTACTGACGAACGGGCAGACATCATTACGGCACCGTACAGTCGTACAGCTGGGCCGTACGGCGACCGAGCTCACAGCTCAGTTTACGGTCCAGCGCGTACCGCAGCATAAATCACGCGTGTCTCGTTCTGGTGTCGGCGCCGCGTCGAAAACGAGGCAACACGACACCGAAGCTCATCAGCACCAGCACGAGCATCGTCATCAACGTTAGCAGCAGCAGCAGCAGCATTGGTTGCGAGTCTTTAGCGCGGCCGGCCGGTGCACCGCGGACATTAATTGAAACGAGGCTCCGATGTCGCCTTTCCATTAGCCGTCGTGTATCGATACGCCGGCAAGACGTGTCTCGCTAATTAACTGCCGAGATAAGCCGCGGTACGTCGACCCGCGATGCATCACGGGACAGACGAACAGGTGCCCGTGCCGCTTTAACACACACCAGGACATCGCGAAGAGACGAGCTGTCACAATTTTTTTTCTCAGCATTCATGTATCCGTGTCGTAGAAAAAACACACACCGGCAAGAGACAAGCTCAAGCAAACTGTTATTCCACCGCGCCTTTAACATCACTCATCCGCCGACGACCCTGCGCCCTGATCGAACGTTAAGACTGTCACTGTACCGGTCACCATTAGTCAATAGCTGGTAGATCTTTATGTACCCGCTACAGACGATCAATGATACCCGGTTATGGGATAGAAGCATGAAGAGTCTGTCACGCTCCTTTTTATAGAAGCATCATCTCCCTTTTACGTAGGTCTTGCGCTTCTACCGCTGAAATCCGTGATGCAATGTCAAACCTATGGTTACCTTCCCAGCTGTACTGTTTTACCGTTCATTAGTCCCTAGATTTTAATCGTGTATTAATGAACTTATTTAACACATCCAATATGGATATTACTAACGACTATAGGGATATGTTTGATATCAAATTACCGAGTGTGCAGTTGTCATAGCGCTTCGATGCCTTTGTAGCCAAATGGGTATAGATAGTTATTATTGTACAGACTCGTGCCGAGTCTTGTTGATATTGTGACATTGTTGAAATGCTTGTGTGACGTTGTAGAAAATTGTGTGCTAGTTAAGTTAACTAAGATGTCTTTCTTCTTTCTTATATATTTTCTATTGCACTGCTGTATTGTTCTACCATTATGGTGAATAAAAATGAATATATTAGCCGGTACAAAATTATGACGGTGATTAACGCAGCCGAGTCGAACCGGCGACCCTTCGATCGCAAGCCCGACGCCCAACCCGCCTTATCATCATGGTAAGAGTACGAACACTGACCGACGAAGTAGTTGAAGCCGTGCTGGCCGAGCAGGTCGGCACCGTCGAGTTCCTCGCCGGGTCTCAGCGCTCGAAGACGACGGGGATTGCGGTAGAACTGCCGTCGAACTCCCAGTGCGCTCAGCTGCTTCATGCGTCGCTCTTTCGACCTTCTGTTCTGAAACCAGACCTACACACACACCCATGGGCGTGAATCACGGGGGATCAGAGGGACGAGTCCCCCAGAATATGGAGTGGGCGACGAATGCAAATTGCCCCCACCCCCAGATTTTGTCATGTTTCAAAACTTCACGCACCAGATTGCTTGCATTTCATTACAATGCAGTAATGCAGTAAAAAGCTTATCAAGCCCATAATTCTATTAATTCACAATCGTTTTCAGAAATTTAGGATCGGCTACGGTGCGGCGGACAACTATCTATGCCGTCTGATATTTGCTACATGTTGAACTTATTTTGACTGTACTGTATATATTTTTTGTTTTTTTTCTTGGCTACCGTTTTTTGACGGTGAAATAAAGTTATATATAAAGAGTACAATAATAATAAAGAACCTGCACCATAAAGATTCTCAAAAAAAGACGAGCGTTAACAACAGTACCACGTTGAAAAAATTGTGACACGAACTAGCATATCAAATGACATTTCCGGAAATATTTTTAGAAATGTTTGCAGGAATGAATTAAACAGCAAAAAAAAAACGCAAACGACGTTGCTGACCGTCAAATATGACAGAGTATATCTGCCGAATCCATACATGCACGTCAGCGAATTCCGCTATTGGGTGTCGGTGCAGTTAATTTTCAATTACACGACGCTGGAGAGCGGGCAGCCAGGGAGAGCGGACGACCGCCGAGCTTCTAGGATGGCACGCGGCGTCATACGGCTTCGACGCTGACATGGCGGGCACCTGCGACCGCTAGATGTCGCTCACATAGCGACCTCATCAACTCTCAGTGGCACAACTTGGTAGCTTCCTTTCATCTCCCGAGTGGGACTAATGTATAGGCAGAACTATAGAAGCGACGCCAAAACCGATTATATAATGTCCGGAAATCGCCACAGAAAAGCGTCCGGCGCCAATTTGCAATAGATACTACGACCATAATTTTAGTTCAGCAAACCAGTGCAAATTGCGTACAATGATGTCGATTTTCTGACCAAGTATTTTTTGCTGGATTTCCGGGCCGTGTGGCATCGGTTTTATGGATACAGACAGGTGCGTTAGAGCAGATAAGTAGATCTGTAGCAGTATGATTTGATTCCGTTGCGTGACTCCGCCAAATAATTTTCATCACCCTTTGGCATTGCCAATCTTAATTCTATGTACCGATTCGCGCTATTCCTGGGAACACCGCAAGCGCCATCATGTGCCGCAGTAGCACGGTGTTCGTGCTAGAGCTGACCCGACGCCATTTTGATACATGATCACATACGAACAAGTTCATATCTTCCTGGCGACACTGTGTAATTTTCGCAAATAATTAACTTTTTTCACTGAGAAAAAGTCGTCGAAATTCTCGTCTGCCTCCTCGAATCATCCCGCCGACATGTATTCATGCTCGCAACGGCTCAGCCGCTGCTGCACTTCCCTGGTATCATAATACTAAACTACTGTGCAGGAGAAAATTATATACTGATTACGGAGTTTCGTATCAACAGCAAGATTTTGTATGGATTTCATTGTGGGTGAATATAAGATGACATTATATCACTGATATTTTATGGATAACGGTTGAAACTGAGGAGAACTGTACAAAGGCGTTTAGGTTTGCGTTTTGACGGAATATTAAAATGATTAAAAGTTAAAAAAATGTCTGAATATACGACGCGGACCTGTATAACTCGCATGTTGAGTCCCGTCTCCTGCGCCAGCTGCTCGCGGATATGTCTCGTCGGCTTAGGCGTCGCGGCGAACGCAGCCTTGAGCGTCTCGAGCTGCTTCGCTTTTATGGTCGTCCTCGGGCCGCGCCTCTTGCCTGCCACGGATGCCGTGTTGCTATCCACTCCGGTCATCGGCGTGCCGCTGGTCGAGTCCTTCGACGACGTGTTGTTGTTCTCCTTGTCCTTGACCGCCGCGTCCTTCGTCTCGACGCTGCAGTTGGAATCGTCGTTGAGCCGCTCGTTCTTAACCGGGCAGCAGCCGCCGGCGGTGGCGCCCACTGGCGGCGAGAGACCGACCCCGCACCCGGGCGATAGTCCGCCGCCGCCGCCCGGACGCAAGCACATCGACTCCGGCTTGATGGGTAGCGGGCCGGCGAAGGCCGACGCTAGCTGATGGGCGGGAAAGCCGCCGGACGCTGAGCGACGAGAGGCGGCGACGGAACTGCGCGAGTCGACGTCGTCGTCGTCGTCAAAGTCGTCGCGCGGACTCGCCGTACCGTCCTTATCCGAGAACACAGCGTCGTCGGTGACATCGAGCAGCGACGGGTCGAGATCAGTCTCCATGTCATCTGCGTCACAACATCTCTTCATCAGAGCATCGTTCTGACGGCCCCGTCACCAGACTGAAATTGTCAATGGGGCCTATACCCGCGCCATGTCCGAACATCGATGCTTCCAAAAGGAGACTTAAGTACTCATACAATGCATTTCAGGCGCGTGACAGGCGGGATAAGATCTTAGTGAGTGTGACTCAACCGGATTAGACGGCTGAGTCACACTCACTAAGATCTTATCAGCCGTCTAATCCAGCCTCCATGAAATACAGGGTTGCCATTTGGTCTTTTTCGATTTTTTAATACCAAAAATGCCCAAAAATACCAAAATTTCTATCTGGCAACCCAGATGGAACATAATCAGTCCAGTTATTTTTGCCGGTGCCCTGACGAGTTTTGCTGGGGCCCTGCCCCCGTGGGCCCCACCCTGGTGACGGGGCCGAATTTTTCGTCCACGTGCAGACGTGTTTGAGAGGCGGCGTGCATCGTGCCATGGGTGACGCGAGGGTGAAGTCGGACTTGGCCATCAAGAGGTCGCGTACTGGCTGTGTAACAACAGCTTGTTCACGTGCATGCTCCTGTTGTAGTATGGTACCGGTCAATGGGCGGTGACGGTCTGTGGCTGGGAAGGTAACCGTGGGCTGGCATCGAACTGACTATGCATCGCAGGCTTCGGTTGTTTATGTATACCCATTTAGGCTCAAGAATTTGAAAAAAATAAGAAACATCCACCATACGCTCCTGTAAAAAGCACGGCATGGATCACGCAAGGTTTTGAAAAAAGTTGTGAAAAACAACTAGATGGCTGCATTATGTGTTAAATGCCCACAATACAGTATTCGGCTCGGAGGTTTCTTGTACGGAGTGTGCAGGCCAGGGGGAATGAATGACTTTGGATAGATTCCAATGGTAGAAATGAAAACTAAAAATTCCGTTATTTTAGCTATGAATTTCCGGCGAACTATAATCAGACCAGACAGCGCGGTTCAGGGCATACCGCAACCGCGTGCAGCGGATGTCGAGGACGTTGCAGCGCAAGTACTACGCCCGGAAGATGGAGGGTCTGCGCGC
>Ga0209780_1002953_pt1 | contig 12407 bp, 6 predicted proteins | sample WorMetexBAHAMAS2_FD_187384 | JGI IMG/M metagenome (GOLD analysis project Ga0209780, IMG submission 187384) | Marine gutless worms symbiont microbial communities from Max Planck institute for Marine Microbiology, Germany - Inanidrilus exumae... | ecosystem: Host-associated > Annelida > Digestive... | reverse complement strand
AAAAATGAAGAAAATTTATCAGCAATAACATCTGGGTCAACACAACCGTCAACCTGAGTGCATTTAGATTTATTGTCGAATTTGGAACGCCAACATCGCCAAAAGGAAACTCCATCCTTCATAAGTAGTGCATCGTGTAGACTGTTAGAGTAAAAGTTGGTACTCATATTTTGCATTTGCCTTAAACGATGGCGGTATTGAGAGCGGCAACTTTGTCTATCGGCAAAAATAGGGCCACTCCGAGGTTTGCCGGCCGCCTTCCACAGTCTGTCAGAATCAATTGAAGCTCGCTTGAGTAAGCTTAAATCTTCATTCCACCAGAATTTGAAAAAACCTTTACGACATTTAGGGATATAGGTGTCAGCAACGGAACGCAAATTAGACACAATAGAAGCATAAACAGCGTCAATACAATCATAAACATTAGGGCGAAATGGGCGAAATCGGCCAACTCACCTTTATTCGTCGCCTTAACACTTCTAAACGGAGTAGAATACAGCGATTTCGATTTCAAAACTTTATCCGTGATGATCTGGCTACATCGCACAAAAATTTGGTGAACTTCGGTCCAGTAACTCTGGAGTTTACGAATGGCAAAGATGTACACCCCAAGTCTATCAGCAGTTTGGCTACGCGGCGCCACTGCTAGACATTGCGGGTATCAGTACTGAGTTTTCTGGGGCGATCACTACTCAGTTTTGTTTCATCTATACGTTAGACGGCGTCACTGCTATGCTGCGCGGGTTACACGTTGGGCTATGCGGCCTATGCCAAGCATTTCTAGTTATATAAAACATTATCAGTTCAGTCAACATGACAACGACTGCGCAAAATGATCCATTACAGCAATCGCCTCATGCCATTTCTGTCGTCTGCCACAAGGCGCGGGCCACATCATCATCCAACCTGTTCATCTGTTCTAGACTGACGAATGAAATTACAATAGATTTAACCGCAAGTTTCAAGCGAATATTACAAAACCACACATGTGACTGAAACAACCACGACATTCGTTAGAAAAAAATTTGTCAACAGGAATGCTTTAAAGTTTTTCTGTTACAGTAAACTGAGCAGGTATAACGTTTAAATTTTTTTTGGCATCGACTGGAGAGAATTCGCCCGCGGGCCGCAGTTTGGACATTACAGCAACTTTTCTGTGCAGCAACAATTTCGCAGAATCATACTACTCTAACTAATTAAGTTACAGCATGCAATACTCAAGTGCAGCAAAGGCGAAATTGGTTGGTTTGAATGACGTTCATGGATGTTAAATCTTCAGAAACTCGGCGTTAATCGACCTTGGTATGGATGACTTTCTTGTTGACGCTGTAGTAAGAACACAAGGCGTGCGTCCACGCGTGAAGGCCGGCGACAAACGTGCCACAAGTGCGCGTCGCCAGCTTCAGTTCCAACTCCTCGTCCGACTGAAGGTACGCCTGTAGCAGCTCGACCGTCTCCTCGTTGAGTGAGTCGATAGGGAACGATGACAGGCGAGACAAGAAATTCCCGCCGCCGCCCGTTAACAACTGCATCATCACACAACTTAGACAACTTTTGGCGACCACATTAATGGTCCCGGTAAAACAATCGACTCAGTGTGTGTGTGTGTGTGGCAATAACCTTTGAATGACATGACCTTTGACCGAGATATTTAGCACACTAATGCATCTTGACACTGTCTATAGGTGAAGTTTATAGGTCAAAGTTCACAGCAGGAAAAACGTAAACTCAGCAACTGCTGGTGTGGCTGACCATGGCTAATAGGCAGACCTGAATTTAAAACTGCAAATAAGTGAAGTAACGGCCAGCTAAAAAATTAACAATGATTGGCTGAAATGTTTCTAAAGTGATTGGTGTGACCTTCATTGAGGGCCTTTCTAGTTAGTAGACGATACAGCCTCAACAATGACGGCTACTCCTCGCTGTCTCTTTTCTGCATTTTCTCTTTCCACCCACTTCATCTTCTCTGTCCTCATCTCTCAGACTCAACTCCCAAAAAATCAGGGCAGTGCTTAAATGGATCACGAGTCCACCTGTAGGCTGATACCGTCCAACCCACCATCGCCATTTATTCTTATTACTCATCCCGAAAGCTGATACTCATTTTCCCGTCCAACGTGCTGTATCACAGACTCAGTGGCTGTCGTGGTAAACACTAAGTTCTCCTCGTGGTAGGATATGATCCTGAAATCACACACCGCAGTCCGTCACGCTGTCACTAGACTACTGTAATACACCGCTGACAGAGTCACCGACGGTCGACCAAATATCACTGACCTTAGCTGACTCATTCCACGAAGGTTTGATACATCGTCGGTCGTCGTCTATCTCCACGGCGTTCAGCGGTCTCTGAAACACGATCATGACGCAGTCCATGACGCGCGCGACCAGCGGCTGCGGCGGCTGCCGCGTGTCGACACACAGCCGGTCGACATCGCCCGGGTCGATCGTCGACAGCGCCCACCCTACTTGGTCACACGTCGGTCGAGCGCTGTCCAGCTGGCTCGTGACCTCACTCTTGTTCACCTCAATGTTGTCGACGATCAGCTGCGCGCGGTCTTTGAGCTGCCGCACACCTCGTCTCACCAGCTCCACCGCTTCCGCTTTGGCCATCACCTGGCAACACAGCACGACGAGCGAGCGATTATAGCTGCTTGATTGATTGATTGAGTTAAGGTTTTACGTCCCACCCGACACAAAATAGGTCATTTCGTCATTTCGGAGATGTTCTTCCCAGCCAATCTGTCAACTTAGTACTGAAAAACTAAATCAAACACAAAGAGAAACATGCATCTGTAATAAAATATACTACAACACAAAATGAACATAAAAATCTACAGCAATAAAGCCCTGTCTCATAGCCTCCTACGACTTTCGGCCTGGAAACGGAACGAGCCTATTCTGGAAGACGTGACTACTGCTGCACCTGAGCGCCGTTACCAACAACTGTAGTGGTCCGGGTAGAGCACTCGATCCAGTGTTTGTCTGTCTGTGTGTCCGGAAAGTAACTTCTGAAAACACTGGCCTTTGATCAAGACATTTGGTAATCTGGTTCATCTTGACACTACCTTGGTCTAGTTTGAAGGTCAAGATCAGAGGTCGACGTTCACGGTTACGGAGAAAACAAACTGTTGCTAAATGGTCAGTGCGACCTCGAGTGAGGGCTTTCTCGTCTGAAGTGCGCTCGAAAACTAAACAGCAGGCAGCTGAGTCTATCGGATGCAATTATAACTTAAAATTGCCAAAAAGAACAGAAAACGACAAGCATTAAAATCCGAAAATACATGCAGGTCCTTAAGCCTGTATCCGAGGGTATGTCGTGTCTACAATTTTAGAAAGGGGTCACCGCCCTTCCGTTCAAAATTCAAATGTCACCGATCACTTACTTTTGTCCAATGAACGTGATTTTCGTACGCAAATTTATTATTTTCCCAGTTAACGAAGGGGGTCAGGGCACACCATGGAAACTGGAATCTGGAAATGTATGATGAAAAGTATTGTGAGAAAGTCGGTAGTTAAACGGGCAAGTCCGAACGTCGATTAAACTAGACTGTCCGCTGTAAGGTTTCGCGCTACAACGCGCTCTACTTCCCGTCCATCACCTACAGTTTTTGGTTTAAACACACATACCATGGACTAGCGCTGCGAACAGCGGTCTCGGCCTTAAGCACGAATAGCCTACGCCACCGCTGCTGCTGCTGTAAGGCGACCGTCTACCGCAACGAATCACGTGAAGGTAAAGAAGTTGAAGTTAAAGACAGGACGTTTGTACAACGCCTTTACGTGAGAAAACACCTCTAAAGTACCGGTACTCAGAATGGTACACGTGTTAACAAGGGAGCACACGGTTTTTACCTGCCACCCACACGTTTATCCACGAATGGAATGAGTCATCCTGCCTTTATTCCCAGCCGCAGAGCATCACCGCACTTTGGCCGGTACTCATTTTTAGTCTCACAGAGGGTAGGAGGCTGAGTTGGCCAGGGAGGCTGGTTACATACTGAGATGGTATGCCACTCCGAAGACGGTCACGCATCCCAGTACCAACCGACCGATAGTGCGGCTGTCGGGGATGCAGCTCACGACCATTGAGTCGCAAGTCCGACGCCCTAACCACTAGACTACCGAGCCACCACGGTGACCCGCAGATCTACTGGAGACGCTGCATTACAGAACTTAGGAAATTAATAGTACAGATGCGACCGGCGTGCGACGATCATGAACAAGTGTATGAGACAAACCAGCTTGAGTGCGTCATCAGTCTTGGCATTTTCAGCAGCCAGGACGTTCTCTTTCTGCGCCAGCTCACTGCTCATCTCCGACACGCAGCTCAGCGCTTCTTCCATCTTTTCAAGACCTGCTCCGATCTTCTGCAGCTGATCTTCTATCTCTTGACGCCGCTGCAGGTAGGTCGACTTGTACGTATCAACGAACAACTTGAATGACAGTCCGGTAAAGTGAACTACGCAACGATGTCTGCAGACGTGCACACGAACGCCTCCCATATATCAATCTCTATTTCGTCTAAATCCAATACACGAACGACAATACAAACGAACGTAACTGGCAGGCGTAATGGAACAAAACATACAACGCACACATCGTCGCAGCCGCCTCTGTCTGGAACAAACTTCCCCAAGAAATCAGATCTGCCACATCACTACCTGTTTTCAGACGTCGACTGAAAACTCATCTTTTCAATTGCGTTTGATTCTTGTAAAGTGATTGAAGTTTTTTCCTTGAAAACATTTATCACTATAATGCAATGTAGTGTAATGTAATGTAATGTAATGATCTGTCAAGGCGGTCCGTGTCCAAAAATAACACGAGTGTCGGCGGGCCGTGTCGAAGGTCCGTGAACATGGCCCGTGAATATGGCTAGTATGTACTGACCCTAAATCTCAACGCCTGGAGCAAATCCGACCGATTGTTTTACTTGGGCCAATGAAGTACTTGATGACAATGCTGAGAGACAAAAGGTAAGGACAGTGTGACGAGAAAGTAAACGTTTGTTGCGGTTGAAAACTTCACCTTTGTCTGTAGACGGCGGACATGTTGACGGCCTGTTGATGCACCGACGCCAAGTTGCTGCACAGCCCACGTTTCACTGTTGCCGTGCAGTCCATGTCGAAGTCCTCTAGCTGACGACAGGCGACAGCGACAAGCGCTTCCGCCGGCCAGCTGTGGAACCAGCTGATTGCACACTCAGATAACAGACGTGGAAACCGCGCCGTCAACTGCCGAATTTTCTCGCCAGTCTATATTAATACCAGCATGCACTGGAATAATGTTACTGCGATGTCATAAATTTGACTTAGATCAGGTCGACGGTGGGGGAGAGTCAGGTCATTATAAATAACCAGCCAGACTACTTACATACACCACAACTGTAAATTAAAAGACAATATACTTCAGCAATGCATTTAGTGCAGAAATTCTACTCCCAACAAGTTTGTCCGTCCTCGTAATACTCCGACGGAAATGAACGCTGGTTGCGTCGTCGCGTGTTGTGTTGTCCCCTAGTGAGTCGCGTTGAGTATACGCTGCGCGCCCTATTAAAGTTAGAAAAAAGACAGGATAGACAGACAGACGGACGAACGAACAGATGCCAGACCGTTACATTACGCTTACCACCATACGCGATCAGGGTAATAACGCAGTCGATATACTGCGGCGCTAATTAACGACAGCGTTAGTTTACGGTTAAGCTACGTTTCTTATTCGAATGCTGCGTACACACAACAATAGGCTCAGCTTTCGCAGACGGACAGCGCGACTCAACGGCACGATGAACGTGTTGTAAACAAAGGTGGGCGCTTATCACATTGAACTGACGGTGGACGATACTTGCGACAGTCGACATGCTATGGTAAAAAAAGCTGAAAAATCAGCTGAGTTCCGAGACAATGTTTGAGGGTACCCTTAAAATACGCTGATTTTTGGAGACGCCAAAATTTCATTACAAAACAATGAAAACATTGTATATGATAAGCCGAGGCTAGCCTATCTGCCGAAAGCCAACTCGATAATCTCAACCGAACCGTGTGGATACAATATGGAGCTGTGACAGATAGTCAGACTGCCGGACGCATTCAGGGCCATAACATATACCGCGCTACACATACGCGTGGCATGTGCGTCGTGCGGTAAAAAATGTTCAAAATAAATAAAGTGGTTTTATTAGTGGTATCATCAGCGCAAACACGTCTGGGTCGGACTCACCGTACACAGAATGAAGTGAAGATTATTTCGCACGCGGTCGTGAAGCACTGCTTCTGTTTGATCGGAATGAATAGTCTCCGACAAACTCTGATGCATTCTTGTCACGTCACTCGGCTCTTGAGTAACGTCTTTCATTTCATCGACAACGAAAACGTGTTTATTAAAAGCCTGCAACAGGGTAACAAACCAACAAAACAAAGCACAGTTAACGGTGACAGAAATAATGGTGTAGTGTAGGTCTACAGCAGTGATTAAATTACTTCATATATACAACTTTATTCGCCCGAAAGGCAGCATACAAGACACAAAAACATACATACTTTTTTGTAGGGGCGTGGGATCCTACCTATCCGGTGAACGAAATATGCGAAATACCATTTTAGTAATATACTAACTAACAACTGGCAGTGAAGTACTTTTTAAATTTCCTGAAAACATTGTTTTTATTATTTTGAATTAAGACTGAAAAATATCTGTCAATCAAACATTTCGACAACAGTATGGTAGCTGTCATGATCTGAACATGGACGTAAGCCGATAAAGGAGCTGTAGCAGCTAGACGTGTGGGAGCCTGTAACTGGGATGTGGCAGTTCAAGCGAGATGGCCGTGTGGAATCCCAGCTCCCACCATCTACCACTGAATTTAAAGTCTTGATCTACAGTTATAATCTAAACCTATTGTGACAATGATACGTCAGTCATCCTTATCGTTGAACGTGACGTTCTGTAAGTGTAACATAAGTCTACTGCTGTTATCTGTTTTTGTTTTATGAAGTTCACTCTAGTAGGCCTATTAGTTGTAGTTTACCGCTGCGGAGACAAGGATGCTGTTGATGCAATCAAGACACGACTCATCGTCCGCATCTGACAGCTGCGTCACTAGGCAACTGATAGGTGCGTTGTCAACAGTCGCCGTGTGATAGGCGCTAGAAAGCTCGTCGCTCAAACTCGCACACTGCACACACCCGACAAAGTTGCTCACGACTCAATTTATCGACACCGAAAGCATGAAAGGCTGAGTTGGCCTAGTCGGCTGACCTACAGCGGACGGCCTAACCACATATGTGGTCACCCGTCAGCTACAGGTCAAGCGTGGGACAGGGAAAGTTCGCCAGTCAAATACCGTCGTTCAACTACTTTAACCGACAGTTTTTCAGGGTTGTCCCAGATTGGGCTCGGTTTCCTGTGACAAGGTCGGATTCCGATGAGCTTTCTGTCGCTCATCAGAACATCGACGGGATCAACGCATTGACAGAGCTAAATAAAAATGAAAGAGATAAAGATGATGAAGATGACGATGATGTTGACGATGCTATCATTACACAACAACACTGCGAGTCCGTAAACCTCAGACTAAGCCATAACAGTGGTGAAAGCGAAGTACGGAAGACATTTGAAGGTATTTGAACTGTTTACAGTTGACGTACAGAAGGCTCACTGAATTAGGCGGAGAAACTGTTACAATAGGCATAGTCTACGGGCGGGCATACCACTCGGTATGTGGCCTAACTAGTCAATTAGACCAACTCAGCCTCTCACCCTCTGTGGGACGGGAAATGGGTACCGGCCAAAGTGCGGTGATGCACTTTGGCTGGGAAGTAAAGTCAGGATGGCTCATTCTATTCGTGGATAAGCGTGTGGGTGGCAGGTGAAACTGTGTGGTTCCATGGTAACACGTGTAATTCTGAGCGCCTTAGAGCTGAGTACTGTATCGCACTCAATACAAAGCGCTATACAAATGTCCTGTCTCAATATTAATCTCAAATATCATGAAGTTCACTCAAAGGTTACTTCAGGCACGTAGGGGACACAATGCGTGGAAATACACCATACCTGCCGAGCGACAGGTAACAAGGGCGACAGCCGGCCATGAACGAAGCCAGGTGAGACAGTGATCGCTTGCCAAGTCCCGGGTCACCAATGAGGAGTGCATGTCCACCTGGCGTGTAGAGGACGCGAGAGATTCTGACCAGCTGTGTGATGGCATTGTCAAACAGGACACAATCCGTGACGGTGGTAGGGACATCTGCCTTCTGGTGTTGGCGAATTAATGCTTCGATGCGTTGTCGAAGGTCAGCTACAGACGTCGCCTACACAACAAGCTTCTTATATTGACGGTGACGGTGATAATGGTAACTTTTCAATCAATAACGTCATCGTTACAGAAGATGACAATTGACCTGCACCGATACTGAGATAGTGATACGTGTGGTGACTGAAAATGCACAAACCGAAAATGACAAACTGGAAATGATGTACCGAGATGGTATGTATGTTCGCCGAAGACGGTCACCCAAGCCAGTACCAACTGACCGATAGTGCGGCTTCGGGATCGAACACACGACCACTGAGTCGCAAGTCCGACGCCCTAAAGACTAGACCCTAACCAGACTAGTGGTTACGCGTTGCAGTATTGTCACGCACAACTGCATTCAGGGTTAGCCTATACATATTGGCTTAAAAAACACCGAGCTATCATCCACTGTGAGTACACAAAAGTTCGCCAATGTACTGTTGCGCCAGTAGCTTGTGATTCTTTATTACCGTGAGATTCATCAGAAAATTTGTAACAAACTCTCCACTACAGATCTCTTAAATTTTTAACACGTCATCGCACTATCTTATTTGGCACCGTTTGACCAACTGTTGCCAACGACCGTCCGAGTTTCTTTTTTGCTACGTGCACAATCCAACTCAAACAAAAATAGATTTCTCACGCAATACTTCGCCCCCAGTACGTGGGCGAAGTATTGCGGTCAACGTGTTTGTATGTCTGTCTCTCGGTCAATTTTCCTGCCTGTCTGTCTGTGCGCTCGCATATGTCAAAACCACACGTCCAAATTTCACTAAATTTTGTGCACATGTTACCTCTGGCCCTGGCTCGGTCCTCCTCTGACGACAGTGCAATACGTTATGTAATTCCGGTTTTGTGGATGACGTCATGTTTACATATTAATGGGGCCAATGGGCCTAAATCAAACAAGACGTTAAGTTTCGTCGAGTTCGCCTGTTGTGGGTACCAGGTGCGAAGTCTGTCATCTCCGAATGTATCTTGTTGGTAAAAGTAAGCAATTATTATTTTGTGAATTACCACAGTTAATCTATTCTCAGCATGTTTATAAATTATTAGCAAAGTTGAATATTCGTGAATAAAACCACGTCTACCTGTACATATACTAACTGCTGGCACTCGCTTACGTCGGCGCCATCTTCCTCAGAATTACAGCTGCAATATACAACAATCATGTAACTAATAGAAAGGATTTACACGACCAATGAACAGTAGCCTATCAATGATGAGTATATGCTGATAAAACAGTAAATCATGTTGCAGTTAGCCAATCATGCAATAAATATCGCTATCGTTTCGTACCGGTACAGTATGATGGGATGTAATGTTACCGGATGCAGTGGATAAAATGCGGTGACGGCTCAACGGTGGAAGCAACGTCGTCACCGAACTCGTCGATGCATAGTTTTGTCAGCTGCTCCGTGAACCAACAGCATTCGTCAGCCGTACTAAACCTTCAACATTATATCTTCACCCGTCAGCCCCAGCTGCCTGTTCTGCTCAATATACAGGGACTGCCAAAATATCTCACGAGGTATAGTGTAGCGTCATCTTTACATTGTGTAACATGACGGCTTTTATTACAAATCTGGGCCCATTGCTGCGTATTATGGTTAACCCATTTTGCCAAGAGTTCTAAAATGGGGACAATGACTAAGGGATTCGATGCCAGGCTGGCTGATCTTTAGTTTTTATTCGGCTCGGAGCTAGGCTTCAGACGAATATTGGATTCATTTTACGGCGCGTTTTGGCGGTGTTCACGCGTTCGGCTATAACTCAGACGAAAGTGAACCAATTTGGATGAAATATAAAGCACTCTGAGTACACTGTCGGGAGCTGGCCCCGGCAGATTTTGGGCGCGATCCGCATAGTAGCGACAGCTGGAGAGCCAGGAAAAAATTTTTATCATGTAAGCAAAGCACGATTTCATCGATATTCCGTCGGCCAAATTTCACGAAATTTGAACACAACACGATGATCGGTGTCGCGATATAAACTTTCGAAACAGAATTTTGAACAATTTACCGTAAGTGGTCGTTTTCTGAAAAAATTCTCAAAAATATTTCAACGTCTTTCGACCTCAGGCCACCACAACTCCGCAATGATTACAGATCGCCGGAAATTCACTACCAAAATAACCCTCTACGGGATTTCTAGTTTCCATTTCTACCGTTAAAATCAATTCAAAGTCATTCCCCTGGCCTGTACACTCTGTACAAGAAATCTTCCCAAATTTTCTGCGACGTCCGACGTGGGTTGACAACACGGCAGATAACGCTGACAACACTCAGTCGCAGGCAGCCAATCACCATCGACTATTGAGTCACATGACACTAGGCCTCGTCGAATGCAGGACGTAAACAGCTTGTGCACAGATAGCCGACCTCTTCGAGCCGAATACTGTATTGTGTGCATTCCGCACAATACAGCCATCTAGTTGACTTTCGGATACTCTGGCGGTTAACCCTGAGCGCCAGAGTGCCAAAAAGTCAAAAACTAAAAATGGCCCGTTCACCAGCCTGGCATCGAATCCCTGAATTAATGTAGCTGTTTGGGGAACACTGAGCTAAACGGGTTAAATAATTTTGAAAAATTGATTAGCATTTGGCCAAGTTACGGGCAAGAGTATAGTGTTACCTTTCTGACACACTAACGCGACCAATGGAGCGGTTTTTCTACTACGCCAACATGTGTAGAAATGACTCAAAAATTCTAGAGGAATCGTGTCATAATATGAATGACAGGCTTTGTATCAGTGACAATTCTGTTATCAGAAATAATTTTCATTATTTTTATTATTGGTTATTTTATTCCCGATTTTGTCACAATGCCATTGTTATTGCTTACGCCGAGGGTGTAGGTAATAAAATGACATTGTGGCGGCAGTCGCGGCGGTAGGGTTTCCACCGCTGTCTGTCTGTCGGTCTGTCTGTCTGTTTGTCCGCACAATATCCCAAAAACCGCTGCAAAACTGACAAACAAAATGTTACGCGATGTGTCCTGAAAGCCGATTTATTTTAATGTCTAAAAGTCAAAGGTCAAGGTCAAGTCTGTGTCGGTCTTCAGACAGAACGCAATATTGCCGCTGGCTGTGTACATAAGCCACACTGAGTTTTCTCTGCTGCAGTGACCCGTCGGAAAAGCCATGCTAGCGACATGGGTCTTCCCGCGTCACTTCCCCGCGGCCAATGCTGTTGCGGCGTAGTCATTAACCGCCGGCTATTCCGTGCGTGGAGTTTTTCGCAGTCAGCCAGCGACAAAAACATTGCCCGAGTGGGTCACGGCACTCTTGTGAGTGCTGGCTTCTTCTAGTTAACACGGTCATTAAAGGCTTAACAATGTAATACAGTCAACTTGACAGCATGATGCGGTTGAACAAAAGCAGTTTGAAATATTGTGCGTGTCAAGGTGGGAAAACCGCTGCAAATATTGTAAGAGGCTGAAAATATACCGAAAGTAGAATTCCGACTCCTACAATATAGCAGCAACTTTTCACTTCATACAAAAGACATTTATTAAGTTTAGAGACGCAATGCTGTTCATATTCATATGCATTGCACTGCTTGCAAAAACAAGACAAAACAACAGGAACCGCTTCAACTTACACTATTATAATTGCACAAAACTGTAAATTATAGATAACGCTGATAAATAAAACAAGTACGTCGGTCCTCCTTATTGCCTGGGCCAAAATTTACGCTGGCCGCGTCGCATGCATGCGCATGACACTGGTCAGTCACGATGAGTATGCCGATGGGACAGACATACAGAGAGACAGACGGACAGATGGACGGACGCCAGGCCGTTACATTACGCCTTCCGGCAGACGTGGCCAGAGTAACAAGCTACTGTATGAAGAAGGGCACTAGAACGACACCTGTCGGCGATGACGCGACAACACTCGTGTTTCCACAGCGCAATAGCTCCGGCGGCGTCATGTATGACGTCAGCGGTGGCGTGCATCATGCCCTGCCAGATGTAACTTAAATCTCTGCAGCTGAAAGTGTAGTGGAAACGCGTCGGAGTCGGCAGCATCTCGCACTGAAACGTCATCAAAACACACTTCCATAGATTGCCGCTCGACGTAGTAGTAGTAGTAGTAGTAGTAGTAGTA
>Ga0209780_1002952_pt1 | contig 12408 bp, 5 predicted proteins | sample WorMetexBAHAMAS2_FD_187384 | JGI IMG/M metagenome (GOLD analysis project Ga0209780, IMG submission 187384) | Marine gutless worms symbiont microbial communities from Max Planck institute for Marine Microbiology, Germany - Inanidrilus exumae... | ecosystem: Host-associated > Annelida > Digestive... | reverse complement strand
CATGGCTCTTCAACGGGGGAATGCGGTCTCCTTCCAGAACACTATGATCGCCGAATGAAACGTCGTTGCAGCCATTTACTTTGTTTAGTGTCAATATTTCCGCCTGCAGCTTTGTGCTAGTGGGCTTTAAGAAATAATAATAATAATAATAATAATAATACACAATTGTGAACCGGACAGTGACGTGTGCTTGAACTGCACCAGCGGAAGTGCAGGAAGTCTTCAAACGTATATAGCGGTCCCAGTGACGCAGCGGTCATCAATGACCCGTACTAAATTCCATCGACCGCCAGTAAGTTACGGACACAGCGTGACTTACCGTTCGTGGTCTGCCAGCTGAGGCCGCCGACGAAAATCTTCCTGCAGAGCAAAACACCACATAGCGGCTGTGAGATCTTGGCGGGAAAACGACGAGACAGAAATAAGAAAGAAAACGAATCGGAAATAAGCGGACGTCATCGGATTCACACGTTAAGAGGTGTTTAGGTGCGAAGGATTTGCAAGAGTGACAACAAAATCGGGCACTAAAGATACCAGCTATATTTCACAAGGAAGTGTTTATGGTATGGAGGATATTTAGCATTACTTTATTATAATTTAACAGTGGTGGTAATTAATTTGAACTAATTAGAATTAGATGCTAAATAATTAGGAAATTAGCTAATACTAATCATAATTAATTGGCACACTGCATCTAACTCTATTGAATTTTAATTATCGAACGCATCATTAGCAATGAACAGCAATGACATTATTGACGATGTGAACTTAACAAACTAAAGTTTCCCAGATTGTAAGAAAAATAAGCTGCTATACACCAATTATTTCAGAAGAAAGTGTTTTGTAACAACATTTTATGGTGTGGGAATCTTCAACGTTACTTCATTACAGTTTACACGTTTGCCGTTAATTGGCATATTGCATCTAATTCTAACTGAATGTTAATTAGCGAACGCAATTAGGTTAACACGGAACAGCAATGTCATTATTACTGGCCCGCCTACACATATTGTAGGGGGCCAGAACGGTAACGGTCGCGGGCGTTTGTCGTCCGTCGTCGTCTGTAACACTCCACAGCGGGCCTGCAGGCGGCTGCACCTGCACCCGCGCAGGCCAGGCGATGACGTCATGCCGCCTCCAGTCTAATTACAGCTCCACGGCTGCACGGCGGGCCAGTAGTGTTACGTCGCGTTAGGGCGACACCTTGTTAGCGATGTGAACTGAACAAACTAAATTATAAGCTACCAAAGTTCCCCAGACTGTAAAAAATAAGCTCGGCTGCTGTTGAACGTTGTTTCCGAGAAGCCGGATACATTGCCAATGCCCGTCGAAATAGACCGAGTGATAATGTATGCATCTAATACTGTTTACTTTTTTTATAAACTTCGCGGTTGCTTGGTTAAACCAATAGGTCATGGGTCACGTATAATGGGTCACTCACAGGTCAGTTTTTTGTGGGTCAGTGGGTCATGAGACACTGTCGGTGACCCACTGCCTGCTCTGCAACGAATAAACGCACATCCCGTCTATAACATTGCCATGTTTAGTCTACCATGATCGCTGTTGTAGTGAAGCAGACTACTGGCAGTGCCCGCCGCAGTACCTCAGCTCTATACATAGGGTGACAGTGGCGTAATTTCTTCATTCCTCCCTATGCCAGCTGTTCTGGCCGCCATGATGTGGGGCAAGAAAATGTTAAAATATTTTGCAGCACTTACAATCAGATCGCCGATCTGGCGCTTATCTTAAACCGACTGATTCAATTTTATTTAAATAACGTGACAAATCTTCACCAGTTAACTTCCCACAGTACGATCGACATCATGCCCTACAACATGGAGATCGTATCATGACCATAGATTACTGTGACGCCACTTCACCCTATGCATTCGCCCGTACTCTATATTCACTAGCGTTCCCAATCCATTCGATATGTGTATCAACTGAAGGTTCAGAATCAAACACACAGGTCTAAGTATGCCGCTAATTCTTTGTGACAGACGTAACTAACTGTGGAGTCCGAATGCCGCGATCTGCGAAAGTCTTATCTGTTACGTTCAGGCGTTCATGGAGCGTTGGCACGCGTTCTGAAGTAGCACCCAGATTACAGCCATACAGTCGGCATATGTACGTACTCCACAGACCGGCGATTTCTAGGTTCACGAAGCTAGCCACCGCCGCCGCGTATAGAAACGGCACGCACCGAGATAACCACGTTTCGCGGAGGAAGCGGAGTCGAGTGAGGATCGTCGAAATTCCGATCCGCCGCCGAACCGCAATTTCATTACAACAGCCGCTCATGGGTGCCGTCCGGTCAATGTTATGTTTGTCTATTTTTGTAGGTAATAATTGTTAATTTGCATGATCTGTCTTGTGTACCGTAGGTTTTAGGATTTTTTTAGTTAAATTTTGTATGTTTTGCTGGATGTTTTTGTCTCATGATAGTATGTTTTTATGCTGTTTATATATATATCGTGTATGCATGCTGCTTACGGGCGTAATCATAGACAATAATGAGCTATCGGAACGCAGCATCTGCAGCGCACGAAGCGACGCCAATCAATGTTTAATATACCAGAAAATTGCACTAACATTGTTCAGTTCGGATTGTCCATAAGGCTGTGGTTAGAGACGTAAGTCATGCTGTCAGTTAAGGCTGTCAGGCTAGGTGCTAAAGCGGTCGGCACGACCTAGAGTGAGAACAATTTAGTTACTATTTTAGCCATCTAACCGCCGAACCACAATAACTGAAATTCTCGACACGTATCAAGGCCGAATCTAAAGTCTCGAAAACTCGGAGGTCCGACTTGCGGTGTCGATTTTTCCGCGTCCTATATATAGGGTGAAGTGACGTCACGGTAATCTATGGTCACGATACGATCTCCATATTGTAGGGCATGATGTCGTACTTTGCGAAGTTAACTGGTGAAGATTTGTTGTTGTGATTTAAACAGAACTGAGTCGGTAGATTTAAGGAAAGCTTAGTGCAAGCGCCAGATCGGTCATCATCTGACTGTAAGCGATGCAAGATGTTTACATTTCCTTGCCCCTACATCACGGCGACAACATAGATAGTAATGAAGAAATTACGTCACTGTCAATCTATGAGTTGCGGATCAGCGTGCGCGCGAAAGACAATCCGATCTCCGCACTTCTCCTCCACTGGGGCGAGCGGTTCCCGGCAGCGGCTGTCCGTCCACCGACGCAGACTCTCTTGTTTACGGTCTCTCTACGAACGTCGAGCGAGATTTACGACCCGTTCGGCCGACCGCCCGGTTCGCCGAACGACGAGTATGTCGTCGCACGTACGCCTAATAAGACATAATTAAACGATGTTTGCGAACGGCGCGACAGCCGCTCCGTGCTTTAAATTGTCCGCTTACATCCAGCTCGTCCGTTGTATACGCGCGCCATCGCTGGAAAACACGTCGTACGCTACCATGCAGTTGCCACAACAACTATCGAATTATCGAGTATCGACTTAGTCCAACGTAAGCCATGGATTTTGAAAAGCAATTTTTGTCGCATTGGAACAAACTACAATGCTGCAAAACTGCGTTAATGAGTAGGATATGGAAACGGAAGAGCCAAAGGTAGGGATGAAGAAGTGAGGGGTTCTGGGTACAAGGGTAGGGAATGGACAGAAAGGACAGAATGCGGCAGAGAAAAGAGGGGGTGTGCTCCCAACGTGACGGATTGGATCGGCCTTTGAAACAATCGTCACCTATACAGAGACGCGACTGGTCTCTGCGTGAACTAATGCATCGATGTGAACTTGCCATGTCGTTCGTAGCATTTTTATTTCAACGGATGGGGGGAGGGCAGTCGTGTAGTCAGCAACGTTACCTGGGAAATCGTTTCCACTCTCTAGAACTGAAACTTTTCGTTTTTTTCTGTACAGATTACGCAATAAACACTTACTTCGGCAACACGTCGCGGAAAGAGGGAAACTGTATGCAGAAAGAAACAATTGACATTCTTGGATATCAGACTTTGCACCCGGTGTGTAATTTGCTGCCACTGTACATGTATGATGACAACGCCAAACAGTGCGAAGCCCATATAGCGCGAATAGGTGGAAAATTTACGACTACTTGCTGCAGCATGGCGTCCAAAGTTGATATGCCAACGCCACGCGCCATGTAGCCTGTTGTGTGAAAACATGACGTCATCAACAAAACAGGAAGTAAAAAACATATTGCGTTGTCATTAGAGGAGAACAAAGACATGGCCACGGTTAAAAAGCACAGAAAATTTCGTGAAATTCGGACACGTGGTTTTTGAGATGCACGTATGTCAGTGGACAGACAGACAGACAGAGAGATAGACACGCTGATCGTAATACTTCGCAATTTCGCATCCTTGCCGGGGCACGACTTCAAGTCAAAGAAGAAGAGTAGGCCTATTATATACCGTCTGATTACTGAAAGATAAGTTAACGCATACGGTAGGCCTACACAACGATGCGTACGTTATGTTTTGAAACGTACTTAAGTCACATTACGGCACGGTATACCTATGGTATGGCATGCGTATGTTATATAAAGTACGCATACTCATGGAGCTATGGATGGCCAAGAGTAGTCACGGCTCGACTCTCTTGCATGGACATCAGCAGGCAACATCCACGAGTTGCAGTGCGCCCAGAACTCGCCAAGAAACGTCGATTTTCATGGAGAATGGGTTCGGCTCGCACTAACCAACGTCTCATAGCGATGTCGTTCTAACTTGTTTCGATCAGGTGGGCGCCCGTGAACGATCTAATGAATATGCAATAGTCATATCCGAGTGCAGCCCGCCTGATGCGCCGTCAAGCCACGCTGTATCTATTTATTCATATACCACACGCAGCCCACTGCATTGAATGCGACTTGGTCACGCTTCACTGGGCGTATATCTACACTACACACTGCTATTAAGTCTGTATAGTCTGTACTTGGGTCTATACGCAAACAGCATTATACTTAAACAACGTATACAGGCGCATACGCACGGCGTAGTTACATGTAGCTACAGGGGGTTCAGACAATTCAATGAACCGCGGCCTTCGACATCGAGGGGCCCCTAGTTACGAGATCCTAGCGACATCCTAGCGACACCTAGTGGTAAAATTGTTGGTCACATCTGTCGAGTTATATGTACTTTGTATGTCGAACCCGGTTAGTACTGAGCAGTGTTCGAGAAAACGTGTACAGTAACTCAAAAACGTAAAATACGTACCGGTACTCTGAACAGTAGTACTGAGATTGGTGACTGTTCACGGTACATCGTATTGCAATGTTTAGTCACTCGGCCAACTCAGCCTCCTACTCTCAGCGGGATGGAAAATGGGTACCGGCCAAGTTGAGTGCTCTGCAGCCGGGAAGGTAACCGAAGGTCTAGTCTCGCACTGGTATAACGCGTCACAGACCGTGATGCATCCACATACGGCTCACTGGCCTAAGCAAGGGAAATATACACCCACTATAGAATAGGCCTATGGCACCCTCTGTATTTGAACTAGGTGTCGTCCTAACGGGACGTAACACGACTGGCCCACCGCGTGCTGTCCCCTGGTGAGTTACGTTGCATATGCGAGCGTTACAGACGACAAGCGACGACGACAGACGACGATGACGACAGATCGACGCCAGAGACCGTTACAAGTCAGGCCCCCTATAAATTACAGTCTACTGAAATCGGTTTGTGCAAACTTTTTGTTTAAAAATACTGTTGATGAACTGGCTATTGTGCATGAATGTGTACGTGCGATGACTACCTCGTATATCTAGTTAAGTTAGTTAAGTTATTTTGTTTTATTCTTCATTGGTTGTCTATCATGTTTGGTAAATAAAGATGATTATGATTACAATATGTGTAGGCGGGCCAGTAACAAAATTCATTGGCCGAAAATGTGTGAACAGCATGAATTACTACGATGTCGTATGACGTCGTAGCAGCACATTATACGCTAGACTGAGATAGTTGGAATTTTACTTACAGTGTACGTAACTCTTAGGCGTAGATTTGTACAGCGCTTAATTATGAAACTCGTCTCTAAAGCGTTCAGAATGGCACGTGTTAACGAGGGATCACACAGTTTTACCTGCCACCCACACGTTTATCCACGAATGGAATGAAATATTCTGCCTTTACTCCCAGCCGCAGAGCATCACCGCACTTTGGCCGGTACTCATTTCCCGTCCCACGGAGGGTAGGAGGCTGAGTTGGCCTGGATGGCTGGTTATATACCGATGTGGTATGCCACTATGCCCGCCCGAAGACGGTCACCCATCCCAGTATAAAGCGACCGATAGTGCGGCGGCCGGGATTGAACTCTCAGTCGCAAGTCCGACGCCCTAACCACTGGACTACCGAGCCACCAGGGCCCCTACTTTATAGCTAAACCTGCATGAAAGCTCTAGTAACTTTAGAAAAACTTTTTTCTATAATCTGTACATTTTACTGTGCCTAGAAATAGGTCAACGAGTCCGAAAATAGTTTAAATAGTGCGATTACACGCATATGCGATTTAAAATCCACATTCATAGGATATCAATATTTTTTGACTAACGTTTAATTATGAAAAGTGCTCTTGCAAGATAGTACGTGTTATACTTTGTTATTTATCGGTTCGTACATGACTGCGTTCCCTGCACATTCTTCCGTCCACTTACCCGGGATCAAGAGTGGACGTCTCCAGGCCGTTGGGAGTCTGCTGGTCATTCGAGTCCATCCTCATAATCTCCATGGTGATGACGCGAAGATGTTGATTTCAGCCGATGCCGGATACTCCGGTACTGAGTGGGCGAGCGATCGCTGGAGGCGTCCGCGGCGGCGCGTGATTTTCGAGCGGGTCCGCACGCAAGACCACCGTCGCTCGAATGAGCCGTAATGAAATACTGGCCGTGGTCGTCGGTCTGTCGGACGGACGGACGGACGGACGGACTGCAGCCGCACGGCACGGCACGGCATGCCGGCGGATCGACTCGACCGATGAACGCCGCCGCCGCCGCAGGCTACTGGCGAGGCGCGCGCTTACACGTTTAAACGTCTACCGCTGGGGTAAAGTAAATAATAATAATAATAATAATAACCAGGATGATATTTATGATGCTGTCATCATGGCACAGCCATTGCGAGAGTTCACCCGGTTCATTTGATGAATGCAGACTCAGCGCCGAGGTGGCCGCCAACCCACAGACCAAGCCAACCGACTTGGACTGCGAGTCCGCCAGAAAGAAATGGCAGCTACCGTCCACATCCACCATCGCCATTTTATTATTACTCAGCCCGAGAGCTGATACTCATTTTACCGTCCCACGAAAGGTGGAAGGCTGAGTTGACCTAGGTATAGTAAAGTATACGTCGATTTGTATAGCGCACCGTCGTAACTACTTCTAATGCGCTCAGACATGGATCACACAGTTTTACCTGCAAATTACACCGTGCCTGCCTTTACTCCCCAGCCGCAGACCATCACCGCCCTTTGGCCGGTACTCATTTTACCGTCCCACTGAGGGTAGAAGTCTGAGTCGACCTGGGTGGTTGGTTACATACCGAAATAAAGTGCCGCCTCTGGGAGTCGAACCCGGACACTGTCACAAATCCCAGTACTAACCGAACTCAGCGTAGGTGAACATCGTTGATCGAGACGGATCCAGGCTTTCAGAAGGGGTTCAGTGGCGCTTCTAGCACTCAGAAAGTGGGGACTATTTTGGTACCAACATAAATGTGGTTGCAAAGACTCCAGATATATGTAAGAAGCAGTTTTACTGTAGCTAAGTTACACGACTTGTGAAGCAACTACCCCCTTAGTATACGGCACGTTATTATTTATTATTACGCCCGTATGCAGCACATACAAAAGTTATATAATACACAGCATCAAAACATACAAATTTTAGCTAATAAAATCCTAAAAGCCAAGGTACACAAGACAGATCATGCAAATTAACAGTTACCTACAAAAATAGACAAAACAATACATTTAAAACACTGTATCAACAAAATGCCGCCACAAGCTACTCTTTAATACGGCAACATCAGAGCCCGGATTATGGATGGAGTATTTCGACATTACTGTACCATATTTATACGTACTCGTAATAGACAAATAGGCCGAGTGTATGAATACTAGGGGGCAAAATGCGGCAAACTCAAATTCTGGGGGCATGGACCCATGCATCTCGCAGAAACGTCACTGAAGGGGGTTCGTCGGGGTCTAGAAGACAGAGGTCCCCATGGGGTCCATGAGCAGAGCCGCAGCAGGGCATCTGAGGTTGAAGCCCCAAATGCAGTCTGCAATTTATACAGTGATGTACTCTGATTGAACGAAAGCAGAATATTTCCTTATCAACGTAGAATTATACAGAGTGGGCCAAAAACGGCACACCTACTGTGCTACAATGTGTGCCAATAACGCTTGTTTTGTCAGATTTGAGTACGACATACGTAGTATCGCTCAAGCGTATAATATTTAAGACTATTATTAATTATTCTGTCGGTTAAATATTCTATAGATGGCGTCATATTTGATGCCAAGCTGAGAGTGAGACACTGGTACAATTGGTAAAGACTACAGATTATAACATTCTAATTTAAAACACAAGAACAGAAAAAGAGTGGGGAGCTAAAAATGTTGAAAACATTTGCTGTAAAACAGTGGTGTAGAGGGTGGTTAAAAACCAACTACACCACTCTATAGCAGAACGCGAGATTTTTGCGACTTATCACAAAATTCACTGAAGGCTGGCAAGCTAAGGTCGCAGGAATGTGTTCGAGGACAGCATTTTCGAGGCAAAGGCCATGCACGGCCAAGGTCAGACCACTTCGAGACCGAGGACAGGGCCAAGGCCAGGGCCGCCAAAATTTGTCCTCGAGGTGACATCGAGTTTGAAGCCAGTCCTTGAGGATCCCATCTCATTTACACACCGAAGAATGTAAACACAAAACAGCAGGAACTGTCTAATTACCAGTTGTTGTAAAGCTTACTGCCCGAACGCAGGCTAGAAATTAAACTGTGTAGAACAGATCCCCTAGAAGACCTGGCTTCAATCAATTCCAAGACCAAGGCCAGGCCACTTTCAGGCCGTGGCCAGTCATGGAGGACCCCATCCCTGGCTGTTACTTACTATAATGCTGTTATTGTGACTGAGAACCATCTGCGTTCTGTTACGTAGTAACTGACGTAACACAGTCGGAACGCAAGCCGCCATATTTGCCGGCATATTGCGTCTGAACGATTGGTAAACGTTTACACGTTTCGGTTGTACACGTTTACTAAATTAAGCGACATGCGCATCCCTGCCGGATACCGCGCATGAAAGTGAGCGACGCATACCGGCACGAGTGTGCCGTGTGTCGGAATGTTGTCGTGTGTCGACTCCGCCGCTTTCTCCATCCTCGATTGAGAACAGGGGTTAGATTGGGCCAGACTTTGCCTGCATGCTCCACTGTGGGTTCCGGCGGGCTTGCATCACCTGCCCAATGCGGTCCGGCAGCTAAGTCAAGCTCGAAGAGCAAGGTCACATGAGGAAAACGTGATCTCAGCAATAGCTTTTAAAGGCTATTAACACCCACAATCTTCCCATTACCCCCTAGTTATATTATTGAGATTTTACCCACTACCCCGTTACCTGTACCTGCAGAGGCCTTCACATACTCAGTGACTGATCAGTATTTTTTATTAATTTTATATTTTTCAGTCTTTGCATTTACTTTACTCACGTTGTTCATTGTATCTGTTTGCTGTTCGTTTTGTTTTTTTATATTATTGTAAAGTTGCGGTTTGACAACTTTTTACATTAAACGAATAAGGTACTACTTTGGTTTATAGTGTCACAGCGTTAGGAACAACAATATTTTCCACTATAATTTATAGTGGAAAATATTGTTGTTCCTAACGCTGTGACATTGCTGTTTTTATTATTTATCTAGTTAAGTTTTCTTTTCTATTTTTTTCTATTTGATTGCTACCGATTGTGTATCTTCGGTGAATAAAGATTATCATATGAATGAATGAATGAATGAATGAGCAACTGTTGGTATGGCCGACAGTGGCTGAGAAGCAGACGTGAATTGGAAACTGTAAATAAGTAACGGCCAGCTGAAAATATCCCAGCAGAACTGCTATCACTTTCAGCTAAAATGTTGCGAAAGTGGTCGCGCTGGTCGGTGCAACTTCGCGTGGCAGCATTTAGTTCTCTGAGTACTTTCTTGCGTACAAATGTACAATATTAAAACCACGCACAAAGAAAACCGAACATTGGAATTATTGGTATATACACAGGGTGAAGTGACGTCACTGTAATCTATGGTCACCATACGATCTCCATGTTGTAGGGCATGATGTCGTACTGCGCGAAGTTAACTGGTGAAGATTTGTCACGTTGTTAATGGCCCGCCTAATGGGCCAGTATTGTTTTGCTGGCTGTCGTCTGTCGTCATCTGTCGTCGTCTGTAACGCTGCCGGCGTACGGGCCGGCCGGCCGCCGGGCCCGCGGACGGTCGGCGGCCGGGCGCGTGGAAATCGGATCGCCGACACTGCACGGCGGGCCAGTCGTGTTACGTCCCGTTAGGGCAACACCTCGTTTAAATAAAATTGAATCAGTAGGTTTACAAAAAATTAATGCTAGCGCCAGACTTAAAGTGTTTAGATTTACTTGCCATACAGCCGGAACAGCTGGTATAGATGGGAATGAGAAAAACACTACGCCACTCTTCACTGTCACCCTATGTATGTAATAGCAATTATCACAATTCACAGTCTGGATTTTGGGTCTCACGCTCTTAAGGGTTCTAGCTTCTAGATAGTTGTATGTTGTATCATGTTTATGTCTGTCTGTCTATCTTACTTTCTTCTAGTTTATAAGTTTTGTGGGCCATGTTGCCTGAAATAAACCTGATTTGATTTGACTTTGATTTGATTTAAAGTATTGAACCCTTGCCAATACGTTATGATCGACACTGTGCCGTCGTCGACGGGACGTGCCGGCACGTTGCCAGCTGTCGGACGACACAGCAGTAGCCGTGATTGACAGCCGTTCCTCGCGGGCGGTCAATGTTGACGATGATGAATGACAAACATCTCGACCGGGCCGTGCATAGCCGTACGTCTCTCTCTCTCTCAACTTGCGAACGATCGCGCGTACCACTACATCAGACGAGTTTGCACCGGTCGACAGCGCAGCAGCACGTCCCCTTTAGCGCTTTCCTGCCGGCCGCTGTTTATCCAGACTCGCCGAAGAAGACTGAAGCATTTTTTAACCGCGTGACGCATATGCCTAGCGCAATATGTGCCCGGTGTCTCTCCGGTCTGTCGTATGCCGGTGTTGTATCGAAACAGCTGAACGCATCGAGCTCTCGCTTCGGCATACTGTAGAACCGTCGCTATACATCCGTTGACAATAACATAATTTCTTCACATGTTCTGGCCGCCATGATATATTTTACTTACTTGATAAGATGGAATTCAAAACCGGGTCCGGGTACCGGGTAATTGCAACCGCGTACCTGGTTCCTACAAGAAACTTATCAGGAGATGAGATAGCGAACGTGAACCTTTTTTACGACGATTTCGCACACGTACTTCAAATTCAGAATACCAAAAATACAACCTACTTCGTTTAGCAAATTAAACGATAGCTAGGCAAGCACTGCTCATTAAGTCTTGAATTTATGAATCTGCCACAGAATTTCAAGCTTGCAGTTATAGAATATTTATACCTCGTTGGCTGGAAGTAAGCTCATTGACGAATAACAGGACGTTCGAGAAACAGCTTCATGCAGCTGGTGCTCAACTGGCCTTGGTCATACTGAACAAACAGCAGTAAGTAATCGAATACTAATAAAAAATTTTGAGAGTTACATCCATATAATTCTAAACTGTCGATATCATATATAAAATATTATTATAAGTGATATACCGCTATAAAATCTAGATGCTTTGGGCTACATTTCTGTCGCAGAATGTTTTGGCCTAACCACTTTTACGCAATGCCCCGGAAGCTACCGAATTCGATGAAATAACGCAAAATAAGGGCCATTATGCCGTTCAAGGTCATTCAAGGTCACTAGTTTTTGTACCAATCGAAAGCTTATATACGACTTTCTATTAGTGATTAAAACTACCTTACCATCTATCTTGCACCGTTTCCGAGATATAGCCTTCGATAGGTTAAAAATCGCTATATTTGGCTACCGGTCTTGCGTTCAATCCCCCGACGGAGAGGTTCCCCTGGGGCGATCGCCGTACCAAGGTACCCATTGCCAACGTGGCTTCTCAAGGACCTTTCTGATGCCATTGCGCCGATCATCACAGCCATGTGTAATGCATCCATCAGTCAAGGCAAATTTCCGGCTGCTCATAAATCTGCCATTGTTCGTCCTCGGTTGAAGAAACCAAGTCTTGACACTGCGGACTTGAAC
>Ga0209780_1002951_pt1 | contig 12408 bp, 9 predicted proteins | sample WorMetexBAHAMAS2_FD_187384 | JGI IMG/M metagenome (GOLD analysis project Ga0209780, IMG submission 187384) | Marine gutless worms symbiont microbial communities from Max Planck institute for Marine Microbiology, Germany - Inanidrilus exumae... | ecosystem: Host-associated > Annelida > Digestive... | reverse complement strand
AAAAATAGCTATATCTCGGCAATGGTTTAACCGATTGGCATGAAATTTGGCAATTTGACATACACTGACCTTCCGAACCATAATTAGCAGTTAAACATTACATAGTCATTGTCCCACGTGCCACCTCCTGTGATACTGTATTTTGTCAAAATTGTTTAATCACCTGTTACAAAAGTAACTTGATGAACTAAACGTTGCAGCACGATGCAAATTTGACATCATCGAGCAGTTCAGTAGGTAATTGTACAGCATTTTTTACAGTTTCTATTGGCACAAAAGTGTAAAAGTGTAAAGCTGGCCAAGAAACGTGGCAGTTATAGTCCAAAATAAAATTGCACATTACATTGTATTTGTCTATCGGTCGTCATTGTGTAACGTTTACTGTTCATGTTCTTAAGCTGTAATAAAACAGCAAATCACGGGCTGTGTTAACAGCATTTGGCCTTGTCAGTGGGCATTGGCAAGCTTTGACCCCCGACAGAATTGATCGCAACCCTCAGCCAATCTGCCAAAATTTGCAACAGTTAATGGTGTCAGCATTAATTACCTACAAATTACGCGCAGTGCTGATGTCCAGGGCACGACGGCTAACTGACAACTAACAGCGCTGTGTTGTTGTTGTGAAAGATGTTGAGAAGCTGTCGGCAAAGTTCAGAGTCGTGCAGTCGTCCACCGCTGATGACGTCACCGTGAACTTGTAGACTTCCACAACTCCTCACTGGTTTCTGTTTATTAATTTTTTACTGCAGGCGTGACGTAATTGGAGCAGTGGCCCTTGCCTTTGGAATATGGTGGGGGGGGTGAAGAAAGGATGAAAACTATTGGATGATTTTCGGTGCATTGGCTTTTGTTTACTGCTTTGATACGGTCACAGGAACAGCATTTGGCTTGTCATGGCCGCCAAAGGCAGCCATTATATTTTACCGCTGTAATTTTTTTGTCAGCATAGATGAAAGACCAGCCATGGGATCTCAACCAAACTTGGCCAGTAGGTCGGAAGTGGTGTCGATTTACAAATGCCCCCAAAAATATGAGCCTCCCCAAATTTGGGACGCAAAAACATGAAATTTTTTTACAACTTTTTCCGCGACTTTCGCACTCGACACCGCATATCTCCGTAATGAAACATATCATCGACAAACAAAAATGCTAGTGTCAGTCTACAGTGTGTCCCCGTAAAGTTTACCTACTTTTCGTGTCCTTTGACCGAGAAATGGCAGAGCTTATTGTGACCCACCCTTTGGCGGCCATTACGTTGCAACCATCATAGTTGCAACATCTCTAGTTAAAAAGATTGTGCTACGTATCCTGCAAGACTATTCCCAAAAGGCTACAGCATTGTTTTGTGGCATTTAGTTTCTGAAGTGATGTTTTTCAAGACCTGCCAAAACCTAACAGGGTGTGGCTGTTAGGTAATCACAGTCTGACTCCATGACATCAATGTGTAAAGTTTGGCCCAAAAATTCAATTTTTCCATGTTTAATCTGTCATTTACTTGGCTTCAGTGACAGCTTTGCGTTCCTGACTCTTTTAAAGAAGTCACACAAAATCTTCATGTGCTCTGTCGAGTTGTCCAGTTTTTTTGTGTGTCCTAAAACAGTATCCACATACATTAACTCTCTGGGTTCAGTGTTTTGTCTTAAGTTAAGTCATTCCTGAATTGACCATTACAATTGGCATCATTCTGAATCTCATCAGACCATGTGAGCTTACAAAAGTTGTATAATTTTTGGACTTTTCTTGCATGGAAATGGCCCATTATCCATTGCAGAAGTCAAAACTACTGTAAAATTCACTTCCAGGTAACTTTGGAAAGATTACATTACATTACATTAGAACTATTTATAGTGCCCTAAGTAAAGATAACTGCAAAGACCACTGTGGGGACTAAGCTACAGAACAATGTCTGGGTATGACTGCGGAAATAAATGAGTTTTCCGCGAAAAGTTGCAAGCGGACGGGGCAGACTGGAAATCATCAGGTAGACTGTTCCAGAGTCGTGGGCCGGCAATGGCAAATGAGTGATTGCCGACAGTGACACATCGTGACGGGCGGACTTCAAGAAGACTGGAAGTTGACGAGCGCAGGCGACCTCAATGTCTCATCGGCAGATCGGCGACGTACTGCAGCTGATCCGACAGGTACTGAGGTGCAGTGCCATGAAGAGCTCGGATAGACTATGACCGACAGTTTAAACTTGATGCGCTCGGGTGCAGCTCAAAGCCAGTGAAAACTGGCGAGAGCGTCTGTAATATGCTCCGAGCGACGAAGACCAGCGATCGACCGAGCTGCCGTGTTGAGGACGGACTGGAGACGGTTAAGCAGGCAAGCCAGGAGGCCAGCTAATGTCGCATTACCATAATCCAGCCGTGATAGCACAAGGGCAACAACCAGCGACTGATAGACAGACGACGGAACAACTCGTCGAATGCTGCGTAGCTGACGCAGGACAGCAAAGCAACCTGCGACAGACCATTGGACATGTGTCTTCATGCTGAGATCAGAGTCGATATAAATTCCAAGATCTCAAACAGCTGTCAACGGAATGATGGTGTCAGGCCCGATCCTGAATGGACATCTTGAGAGTTGATGCTGCCGGCGAGCAGTGGCACACCAGAGCACTTGTTGGTATTCAGCTGAAGTCGGTTGGACTGCATCCAGCTGTGAACCTCGTCAATGCATGCCGACAGACGCTGCTGTAGGTCCTGTATGGCTGACGGACTGCAACGACCATATACCTGTGTGTCATCAGCATACAGATGAGGACAGAAACCATAATTTTGGATCAGTCCAATTAGGTCAGCAGTGTACAATATAAATAGGATTGGGCCCAGTACCGAACCCTGAGGAACTCAACAGACAAGTAGCATTGAAGAGTGACTTCAGCATGCCACGACGAACATACTGCAAGCGGCCATGGAGATAAGAGCGAAACCATGCCAGGACTTGTCTATCCAGACCGAAGGTCAGCTGCAGCCACTTACGCAAGATGCTGTAGTCGACAGTATCAAAGGCAGCCGACAAATCTAGCAGAACCAGAGCAGCAACATCCCTGCCCTCAACTGCCGCCAGTAGGTCCGAGAGTACCCGGGAACAGCAGTTTTAGTTGAGTGGCTGGGTCGGAAACTGGACTGAAGAGACGGTAGAAGATTTGATGACGTCAGGTAGCTGTTGAGTTGCTGTGCCACGATCCTCTCAAGATATCATAAGTAAGGCTATAAATTTTTTACGTTAGTCGCGGGGTTCACAAAATTCGCGAATTTGAGCCATTACTGCAAATTCTTGCATTTTGCCGCGTATCACCACAAATTTGACTCATTTTCTCTGTTAATGTCAAAAAACGTGCATTTCTTGTCTTTTCTAGCATTGCTGACGAAGTAAGACATAGTTTATCAGCAACTCGTGTTGAGTCACTGACAGATTTGACATATGACTACATGTATAGTGACATTAACTCACTTGTCGTTTGATTTTTGTCCAGTTAATGTTGTTTGTTACTGAAAACAAAAACAGCATTTTATTTTTACTTGTGAAACCTGTATTAAGTGTGTTTGTATTGCTATGATTGTTACTGCAAATTCACTGTGAATTTTGCATTTTCTTCCGTAAATGGACTGCGATTTATCCATTTGTGGCGACGAGAAATATCCTTAATCATCAGTAGCATATATTGTGGGGCTTTAACTGTAATTATGGTGGTCTTATTTTTGTAATCCTTTCAGATATGATATTGAAAGCATATGGAGTGTTTTAAAGAATTACAGAACAGAACACTGCAGTTTGTACTTAGAACCAAGCAGTTTAGTGTTTGGTAAAAAATATGCTTGGACACATCCATTGGACTTATCAGTACAAAATGTCGAAGAAAAATCGTGGAATTGTATGGAATAATGCAGTTTTTGTTGTCATTTGGTTTCAGAGGACATCATGTTTGAAGAAGTCATTGAGTGAGACAAGAAGGGCATCACGTTGCTGGCGAGTGCTTGCTGGTGTCCTTCGCTTAGTCAGTGCAGTCTGCGGCCGTCACAGCTGTTGCCATGCATTTCTGCTTTTGATTCCACTGAGGATGGTGTTAGTTTGTTATACTGCATGTGAAGCATCATTCCTGCAAATATTGCAGTAATTCTTTTGTCATTGATGTTCCTAGCATTCTACTCTTATGCACAGAATGGCAGACATGGCCTGCTAATTATTAATTCCTTCACACTGCCGTTTGAAGCTTCGTCTTGTTCAGAGTCATTCGCATCATCACACACAGCGTAACACAGTTACGACACGTGTGCGTTTGCAATGTACATAATATTGATATAAAGGTTTCCCATACTCGTTACCGAGTGTTGGGCCCGGAGCTGATCCCGGAGTACAGGCAGTCAGCCCCCCCAGCGGTAGGCTGCCATTTCTACCAGGCCTGCGGTTACCTTCCCAGCCGCAAAGAATCACTGCCCCTTGGCCAGTACCAAGTTATACAAGTTATACATAGCTTTGCCCCGTGTTGGATTTGAACCCACAACCTGTTGATCGAAGGTCCAACACGCTACCCGCTGCACCACTGTGGCACCTAATAGTGAGTTATATTGCACAAAACGTAATACGATGACTAGAAAACACGTTGTATCTCTTGGAAACAAAAGACTAGCATGCATGAACGTGGCGTTAATAGTAGAGCCGATGCTGCAAGTATGGAGTCGTCTGGCTAACTGCCAAGTAGTCATTGTATTATCTGAAGTGTTATTAGAGTGATGATAAGTTTGTTTTGTTAGCTGAGCATATTCTGTGTAGTATAAGTTATTTTTTTGCACAGTCATTATTAGTTACCGTGACTTGTACATTACAGCACTGTCTTGCTTTCTACAGCATAGTGATACAGTACGCTAGAAACTGATGTATGCCCAGCTTACTATACTGCTTGGTACTGGTAGTGGACGTTAACGAAAGAGAACTGCAAAGTAAAAGCCAATTATCACACAGAAGCCAATACGACTCCTAGACCCTGAAGGTAGTCCTGAGGAAACCCAGCAGTCCCTGGTGGAAATGATTTGAACTAAGAGTTTTACTTGTGTAGTACAATGAAGAAGTGATAGATGATGCAAATAGTAAGAGAAAAGATTATGACCTGACGTTCAAATCTTGAGATGAATCTGAAAAAGAATGATAAGGATAAGACTGAGGAAACAGGAAGTAAAGTTGATTCTAGAGGAAGATGTAGGTGGTCAAGCAAGGTAACAGCAGCCAGTTTACAGTATAAATACCATAGTCATTTTTCCAACTGCCATAGAATTACTGTAAACCTCGACTGTATAGTTCTGTATACATTTTTACTATGCGTTGCGTGTCACAGCAGTTCCATCTGTCCATCCATAATTACTCTCAAGTCTTAACTCAACAGATGCTGGTGATAAACATCTACATAACACTACCGTATATAAAAAACTATATTTGACATATTTCATACACAGATCTATTCAGTTCCGGTTAGGTCGGCCATGAAATAGTATTTGACATCTTGGTTCACCCAGAACCTGTCTAAGCGTGCCTTGAACAAGTTGACAGCGTTAACATCGAAAGCGTGATTAGGTAGACTATTCCAGATGTTAACAACATGTGCAGAAAAATAGTGCTTTCATAGGTCATAATGAAATCTGTGATTGAGAAGTTTATATTTATTACCTCTGGTTACAAAACCCGAGTGATATGCCAATTTAAGTGACACATCTGAATCATATACAGGGTGTGGCAAAAAAGTAGCCCCTAACGTTTTTGCTAATTTCTTAGCAGCCATGTCCAGAAAATTTCTGGGTTTTTTCTTACGCTGTGAAGCCACTTGACCCTGCTGTTCAATCTCAAGTTTTTGGGTTTCGTTTCTTACTTTATTACAAATGGATTTAGACTTTTTGTAATAGTGCCATTATGTATTTCCATATATCTAGTCCACAAACGATTTTTCGTAGTGATTAACTCACGTAGTGATGAGTTAAGTGGGCGTTTCCAAGTATCTTTTCTTATGGCATTAAAATCTTGTTGTTTAGGAATAAACTGTGAAATTCTGTCTTGTAGTTCTTTTTTGAAGTGGGCCCACGTTTTCAGTATCACTGCTAAAAGAGCTGAGTATATCTTCCCAGTTAATTTCACAATTATTTTCTAATAATCACGTTTATCAAGCCGTCGTAATCTGCTTTGGCATGATTGTATTTATCCATATTAGTTGCTTTTTGTACATGTGCACAACAGTATATATTTAATACCGAATGGTCACCGGTTATGCAGTTCGTCACCACCGATGTGCTGCAACAGAAAATTTTTCTTAACGTATCCAGAAATTAGGTTTCTGAACCAAGTCTATTTGTCTGAACGAAATCTATTTGTCCAAGATCGCCATTCAGTGTTAGGCAAATTAAAATCTCCAACCAAAATTACTTACTTACTTTATTATCCAGGCACATAGTATTAATAAGCTTGTTTCATTTTAAGTCGTTTTCAGGTTTACTGCTGGGACTTCAGTAATTTACTCTAATATGGTTTTATTATACACACTGCACCCCTTGATTTTTAGTAAAAGTATTCAGTGAAGTCTACGTTAATGTGTAATACTTTAGAGGATAAATCTTGACTCGCATAGAGTATGATACCTCTGTTGTTGGAGTTTAAGGTATTGCTATAAATGCATATCCTGGAATATTAATTCACTGAGTGTTGCACTCCATTTACATTTATGTTTGGCCTCAGTTAAGTGCAATAACGTTTGGTTTGTTGTGTTGTGTAACAAGGTTTTTAATTCCTGAAACTTATTTGTAAGACTATCGGCATTAGTGTACGTTAAATATTTACCTACAGGAGAGCCTTTGTATTTTCTGCAAGAGCCGCATCATTCTGTCTAGTTTTTCTGTTTCCGATTAGTGCCATATTCTTATTTTGATCATTTTCATCTTGCCCGGTAGTCCTCTCACCCTGTATATGTATTCTCCCGATTGGTCTTTTGCTTCCTTATCTTATGACAATGAATGCATTACACGTGATAAAAGCTAGTGGATACACACTTGGTCTACCAGACACATCAGAAAATTAACAAAAAATAACTAAAAATAAAAAATGATGAGTACTCAATACTCCTTACAGAAAATCCAGTCCAAAGATCTGGTCTCTGAAGGCATTCGTGAATGAAACCATTTGTGGAACAACAAAGACTACAAAATTTGCTCCTAACATGGACTTTTTGGCATACCATCTATGTTTTTGGTGTAAGTGAACATAGGCATTCTAAGTGTGGTACTCTAATTGACCAAGGTAAGCAGTAGCCAGCAGGTGATAAACTGCCCAAAAAGGGCATGGTCGGGGTCACGTGACCCTTCTCCAAATTTTGGGACCCTTAAATATTTGTACTTCGATAAACAGATTGATTGTACCAAGTGAATAGATGAAAAAGTACCCCAAAATGTTCATGGTTTCGTGATGATGTTGCACAACAGGCATATGATGCTGTGCTTATAGGTTCCATTGTTGACTCAGATACTCAGAACTGTTGTGACTCACTATAGGTTAATGAATTCTTGTTTGTACTAAGTCTTCCTCGACAGAGAAACGCCTTTTGTGTCTGTATTTAGTACTGGTATCAAAGAGCCAGCATAAAGGTGCATCTTACAGCATTCTGCCCTTGGGAGTCGGGAGTCGATAGGGATTGGTATGGGTGGGATGGGGAGTTCGTTTTGTCTAGGGATAAGATATGTGATATAATTCATTATTTGTCAGTTGAATAGTTGGCACCTTTAGTTTTTAGCTTTTTGTGTGTGATATATGTGTTTTTTTCTGTTTGTCTGTACTTCGTGTACGACTGATAATAAATATAAACATATAAAAAAACTGCCATGAAGCAGGCTGGTTAAGCAAAAATCGACAGTAGTATTGATAGCCAAATATTGACAGTTTGTGACTAGTGTATACCATTATGTCTGCCCTGTAAGATACCATTTGCCACATATCCACAAAGGTTCTGTTCCAGAACAGTGGAGAAAAACCGTAAGCAAATAAGCTAGCCCAGCGTTTTGTGGAAAACAGCAGTTAAAATGGACGTAGGATGCAAATAAATGCGATTTTAATTATTTGGTTTTTGAGTTGTTTGTTACGTTGCTGCGTTGGCGTAATTAAGTTAAGTTTGCTAGTTAGTCATGATAACGTTGTGACGGTGGTGCACTCATAAGCTTGAATGAACTAGTGTTTACTTTTGGATATTGAGCAGTGATGGACATGTGCTGTATGCTGGCCACTGTGCATTGTTAAGTTGTGTATATTAGCAGTATTTGTACTTCAGATCAGTGGCGTAGCCGGTATGGAGCAACTGCTCTCCCGGGCCGCCCAGGACCACTTACATAATTCGTGCAAATCCGATGAGAAATTCTGGAGGTGAGGGTTTGGGGGGTTAGTGCATGAGCTGCTTCACGAAACCTGTGGCTACCATGACGAGCCAGTTAACGGGTTCGTTCTGTTACGCTAGCCCTTGCGTATATCTCCAATCCGCTACAGGCCGCGCCCCCTACAGCAGCAGACTCATTCTGACAAGATACTGTACTGTAGTCTGCAGAGTGATTGAATGAATATGATTGTGTTTGAGTGGTTTTAGTGTAATATTACGATCATTCAAAAACTAAATAATAGTGTTATCTGGCAATCAAAGTTCGGAACATTTTTGTGGTAAACTTGTCAGCTTCTGGGAGGCTTTACCAGCCAGACCTCAGACCCAGACCCCCTAGGATTTGCTCCTCTGGGATAGATTCCTGGCTACGCCACTGCTTCAGATGCTTTGGTGCTGTTTGGTGGTGAACCGCGCTGCAGTCTGAGCATGACGAAGCAGTGCATGTAGACTGTTGTACTGGTACCACCTTACAAATGGTGCAGGCTTCATATTGCCACTTGCTAAATGTTTAGTTGTACAGTATATATTGTTCTACCTGATTGTAAACCAACGGCAAGTGGTTAACAAAACGTGATTGATGTATTTTGCTGGTTACGGATGTGTTGTCGTCAGTCGGCAGTAAGTTTTTATGTACGTATGTTGCCTACAACAGCACAGATCTTTGCTGACTTATATGGAACACGCTGTGATACGAATTTGACACTGTTAAGGGTAGTTGTACACTGTACAGGTATGCACTTGTAATCACATAAGTGTTGTGTTGTGGCACTGACTTGTGTCTTCATAAACTATAAACAGACTTGTTTTTAAGATGTTAGTTTTTCTTTGATAATTTTTAGAGAACTCCAATCGACAGTGGACCAGTTGGCTATCTGGCCAGTAGCTGACACATGATGTCACGTTCTTCGAGATGTCTGATCATATTATATTGTACAAAAGCCTGCTTACTGATATTCTATTGCATTGATTATGTCGTGGTACAATCTGAATATAGCTTTGCTACTGCTTTTTATTCTGTCCAGTTTAAAAGTATGACCAAAAAGCATGACGTTACAAACTCAGCAGCACACATCGGGTCCATTGTTAATTTAGTTATGATTTTTAGTTAGTTTAATTATAGTTATGATTTTTAGTTCACGTTTTAACTAAAACCAGTAAATATAATCAAACTGCCGGAGGTCGTAGGAGGCGACCAAACCTGGCTTTAGTTTTTTGGGTTCATTTTATGTTGTAGTAGATTTTGTTACGGATGCACGTTTGCTTTGTTTTGTTTGTTTCAGTTATTTCAGTACTTTGCCAAGAGACTGGCTGGGAAGAATGTCTCCGAAATGACCTATTTTGTGCATTAGATGTTTTTAACTTCTTTTACTAGATACGTGTTTTGCAGTTTGGTTAATTTTGTTTCCATATGTTATCATCTTAATTTACATTATAATGCAATTTGTGAATCACGATTGTTGATGCATTTTCTTGAGCTGTGTACACAGAACCATGTTTTTGTCCGTGCATGCACGTCCATTCTATTTGCTGCAGTTTTGAGTTGTTCTCAGTGTTTTGCCGCGGCTTTATGTTACGTTTTTGTGCTCTGACTTGTTTGTAATCGTCATATGATATTGAGTGTGGCAGCTTAGCTTATAGTTTGGGCACGTCCAAGTCACTGGCCGGCTGGCTTCATGTAATGATGTCAAATGAACAAATCATCTGTCAACAAAAAGTGATAGTAGCTTTGACAGTTTTGGCCCAGTTAAGTTATGCAAGTATTCAGTCGTCAAAGTTTGTAGCCTATTTGTATCTGTGCTGATCAGTTAATGTTAAAAGTAAAAAATTATATAGCGCCACACGCCGTAAGTGACTCAGTCAGCTCTGTAATTTGCGAGTTTTGTTACGTTGACGAAGTAGATCTTGTCACCACCGTTTATCGATATACTGTGCCACTGTTTAAACACACACATGGGTTATAGTTGCAGCTTTAATTAATGTTAAAGCTAAAATCGTAAAATTGAAGACTATAGTAGACTACGTCTGTGAAGTAGACAATATGCTGTTTTTGTCTGCGAACAGAATTTACACCACTTGCTATCATTTTTAAGGTATGCGTATAGAAAGCAGCTCGGTTACGTGTATACTGCGCCTACAATGTCATTTAATCTCTAAATAAGAAGTCACCATACAGTCACTCTTAACCGTGCTTGATGGCAGTAAATATGCTAATATATTGCTAGAATTCAGTCTTGTTTATACCGTACGTTATTACTTATTAGTGATGATCACATATCAGTGATATGTTTTGTGGTTCGGTTCAGTGTGCCTGCTGCACAATTTTTCATTGTTTCACACGACATTTGTGCCATTGTAACTCGGACAGCGTAAGTCATGTAATTTGTTCTGGAGACTTGTGTTACAAGTACAAAACCGGTTGGGTGACTAACCTTACCTCAGATCCTCAGTGACCGTTACGTGACTGAATAGCTTAGCCTGTCGTGTGGCTGCGTTAAGAGGATTGATAAATGATTACCAGCCTACAGTGACACTTAACAAAAAGACTGTGAATTACATTATACGCAAGCAGACAGTTGACTGAGTTGAGCATATTGAACAGAAGGAGTTAATGGTGTGCAGACATTGTCACAAAGATTCTAGATGTCAGCTCTCATCACTGTTTACTGACATTCGTTATATATTCATTATTTTGATAATTACTGGATTACAACCAACAGTTAAACGAGTACGTCAGTAGGGACTGACCTATATCCACACATGCCAACCTACGTCCACACGCCGCACCATATTCCATGAACGGCGCATCTCTAGCGTGACGTTTGCGGTGGGCCTTCCCATAGTAAACTGGCTGGCCGATTCGCCGATTTTGAGTTTTTAGGGGAGCAAAGTGTCCCAAAATGGGATATTCCCTGCCCAGGACGCCCATGAACCACCGTGCAAAATTTGACGTCATAGCTTTATCCTCGGCGGAGAAATCCGTAACCGTACAAACGCACAAAATTACAAAAAATACATATCCACACCTTGCCTATCGGCATGTGTGGATAATAAAACAATTACAGTCACATTATAAACGGTAGGCCTACTTAGCTACAACATGCATCATACTGCAGAGCAGGCCAAAAAAGAACCCCTAGGCTACTGTTTCTCAACAAACTGCTAAAATGAGTGCCAGTGAAGCTTTTGATCAGATCTGAATGGGACGTACGTAGTACCACACAAGGAGATATTACTTTAGATTACTACTTAATTTTCTATTTATGAAATATATGGTGTCATGCTGAATGTCAAGCTGAGACCTGCAGCTAAGTAAAGATAATATGTTTTCTAAAGCAAAGTCATTTTACACGTTGTAGGAGACAATAATGATTCACCCCGGTTTCTGCTAGTGTACCGTAGAATATTTAACATTATTACAGTAAAAATAACACATGCTATTGTTCATGAATGTATCATAATACCAATAAAACCACTGTTTTTTCTAACACATTTAATGTTAATAACATCATAAAAGTGAAAAGGTGTGGTTCACATTTTTGGTCCACCCTGTATGCCTAGACACCATTAAATGCTGTAGCAAAATATCAAAAAAGTTGCTCTGGAAATCTCTAGTCATTCAGCGGTTTTTTACACATTCATCAATGAGACGCATTGCTGTCAGTGAATCGAGTTCGAATCATGAGGTATTTTGAGGATGGCAATGATGAATGGCTAGGTTACCCGTAAAAAATTATTATGTGAAACCATTTCAACCGTATTTATTTGGGACACGTTGTGCAAATTTGGGGAACTATATGCCTATTTCGACGTCCATAACACAGTTATTTCGGGACGAAAAACAGATTGTATACTTCCAAGTGATCCTAAAAATTAATTCCACAAAAATTCTAGACTTGTAAAAACAAATAAACGTGCTTAAGCGTATAAAATTACATTCTGGAAGCCGATAGCTGGATTAACCGATCATCACCCCTTTGCGGTCACATCGCCAGAATGCCGAGCAA
>Ga0209780_1002950_pt1 | contig 12408 bp, 10 predicted proteins | sample WorMetexBAHAMAS2_FD_187384 | JGI IMG/M metagenome (GOLD analysis project Ga0209780, IMG submission 187384) | Marine gutless worms symbiont microbial communities from Max Planck institute for Marine Microbiology, Germany - Inanidrilus exumae... | ecosystem: Host-associated > Annelida > Digestive... | reverse complement strand
TAATAAATCTGTTGCATTTTACACAGCGTTGTGTATATAATATTATTCTTATTTTTATTGGGCGGCTGTAAGAGCTGTTTAGCCTTGTTCGTCCTGTTCCATTGTTCTTTTCAATTGTTATGCTTTATTGTTTTTATGAACAAATAAAGATAGATAGATATAGACCTGAGTCTGTAGGATGTTAAGTCGAAACATCACCCCCACTACATTTAATAATCACAAGCCAATTCCTCTCCTCTCCCTGGGCTGGCGCATAGGACTGACAAAGATCTCACTGCTGGGGCCCATTTGGCTTGCCGGTCCATCCTCCCACGAATGCCACGCCCCTGCCCTTCGCCGCACCACGTGACCCGGTCGTCCATACCGCCCGCTAGCCTAGTACTAAGCCTCGTCGTCTGCTTGACCGCACTCAACTTTTAACTTCTTTTGACGATGACATTTTATTATTATTATATACCACTACCTGAGAATGTTCATTCAAAAAATCGCGTATCCAGTCAAGTATCTGATGGTGTAATGTACTCCTAAGTGACGAAAGTTTATGTAGAAAATATTTGTGTGAAACTTCATCAAAAGCTTTCATAAAATCCATATAAACATTGTTGACTGATCTTCCTTGGTCCAAGTGCTTTGTCCAATCATTCATAACGTGTATCATTTGTATTTTTGCGGATCAGCCTGTCAGAAAACTGTACTGTTTGTTACTTAATACGGTAACCTGTAACCTGCTAGAATGAAGATGGTTTATCAGACTGTCTCGTATAATTTTTTTTCCAGAATTGTGCTAACTATACAAGTTAGGCTGATTGGTCTGTAGTTTGATGGGTCGCAGTTATCACCTTTTTTGAACACCGGTGCAATCTTCCAAATGTCAGGTATCTTTTCAGAAACAATACATGACTGAAATATCTGTAATAGATGAACTGACAATTTAGATGCAAGTTCTTTTAGAACAACTGGATGTATTCCATCTGGACCAGGTGATTTTGATAATTTTTGTGTTAATGTCTTATGTTATCTTATTTGTTGAAGAGTTACGGAAAGAAAAACGAGATGAAGCATTTTGTGGCAAAAGACTACGACTCGGCGAAGATGACAACTTGGAATATGAATTCACTGCTTCCGATGTAATGAATTTGTGTTGTTGTTGTTATTCTAATGATTATTGATGCACTGCTGGCATTTATGATTAAATTGTGTAACATTCATGACAAGGCCCATAATTAGAGATCGAATGGACCGACTGCTGCTGTTCCGAGACCGAATCAGTAACTGCACGAATTTGTTCCCGCCGGAACCGAACCAAACCACACATGCAGATCCGCGCTAGCCGCCGCGAACCACCCACGCCGCAGACCGCCGTGGCGGTCGGCGATGTAGGTGGTCATCTGGCGAGCGGTGTCGGGAACTTCAAAGGACACTTTGACGGCCAGATGTCAGACGCAACCGTTGTGACACAGAAACAGAAACCATGTAGTTCAGAAGAAACGGTCCGGGCAATAATCTGTGGAGGCAGTGTGGGAGGAAGAAGTGAAATAGAGTACAAAATTGGATACCCATTTTGAATCCTGCCTGGAATCCACGCTCATGAATCCAAGCATTACTTCTTGGCTACAAAATCATGTTGATGTTCATGTGCCAGTGTTTAAAGTTTATGTATTTTATGCTGCTTCCAGCCAGACAACATGGGATGATGACTGATGAATATCGCAAACAAGACAGGATTGACAGTAAACAGACACGAAGCAACATTACTAGTTGTAATCCATACATTACACAAGAACAAGTTGTTACAACGAAGCTCCTACAAAATTCAAATTAAGAATTTATATGTCAGCTTTTGAGCGCACGTATCGTATCGTATCATACTCAAAGCACTACCTAAAAGTTTGTATTGTATTTAAGTTGGCTGATGATGATCATATTATAATATGTATTTGTGGTAACATTTAATAAAAACTGTTTGCTATATTTACTCTTTGAGTCTCAATGAATTTATAAAGTGACACATTTGAAGTCGGGAGTTAACTGTAGCACAGTGTACATTTGGACAATGTTCTAGGATGCTCATTATATTCATGTCTGTTTTTTGCATTGTTGCTGTTGTTTATCAAAACAGGTGCAACAGGCTGCATATAAATTGCAGAATAAGTCAGAAAATAGAAGTTTGCATATGAAGCTTTTAAGGCAAGCATTTTCCCAAGGCACTGCTCTCATTGATGCCTTTATAAGGTAACTTCCTTTGATCATATATTGCTTATATCTGTACATAATAAACGCAGTTTCTGTTCAGAAATTGAAGCTACATGTTTGATCTGCTGTGGTACCATTATTTTGATTAGTAATGATACATCTCTCTATCCAAGTAAATCTTTTTAGTTTTGTTTGTGTTATATTACCATATTTTTGGTTTATTTCATTTGTAATTGTCCAGAATTTCCAAAATTATAGAAAGTAGTGCTGATGGCATGTCCCAAAAAGTGTTGCCAAAATACAAATGATACCGATAATACAATTGACAATAATAATAATAAAAACAGAGGCCATGGTCATTGCTATAGATGGAGAATCTTTACATTTTAGCAACCAGCCGGGCTTTTCTAGAAGTACGCTGGATTTTGTCGATCACTAATGTGGCCACCAAATAGCTAAGAACCTGATCTACGGTACTTGGCTACAAAGTATGGAGCAAGCATGCCTGCAGTAGTATAATGCATTTAGTTTACCATAAGCTGCAGTGCTTGGCTGTATTTGCAACATTGATAATCTGATCTCAGTGATCTGTAACACTGAGTTGTCGAAGGTTGGCATCCCTTCACCCAGGGTATCACTGACCTAGTTGTACAATGACCTATTTGAATACAGTTACCTGCAAATTTTAGCCACTTAGAGAGAACACGCTTATTTATGACAGAGAACACGCTTATTTATGACATGACTATTTCATACTGGATGTTTAACTCAGAAATTATGTGATGAATTTTGTTGAAGCATTTACATGTACATTTCAAATGAAAGATAATTATGCAGGTTAAAAAGATTTTCAACCATTTGACATGACCTTATTGGGACATGATATACAAGTACCACTGCTCTGAACAATACTATTACAACTAATGATTCTGAAATTATATCGAAAGTACCGCTGTATAATTGGCATGTAAGTGATTTGTGTCTTTTAAAATGATGTTATATATTAACTGATACAAAGCAAATGCAATGCCTTGAATGCAGTGGAAGTAACACAAAGCCTCGATAAAATGCAGCAAAATACACCTTTTAGTATCATTCACTGTGTTATTCAAGGACTCAGTCGTTCCCACCTGGAGCAGTTACTAGATTCTGTTCATGATGCTGCCAGTGAAACAGATACTGTGGTCTTAGTGATAGTAAAATTTGGGTTACTGGGTTGACACTTCTCCACCTTAACTCAATGGTCTAGACAGTTTTTGCATGCAGACTGCAGAAATAGGAAAATGTGACTAAAATGTGACATTATTGAAAGATATTTGAAAATGTGTTAATAGTTGATGACTTAAAACGTGAATTGGTGTGGTTAGTGTTGACAACTCAGTGGCATGCCTGGTTGGTTTACTGTCTGGATTGGAACTAAATCTGCAGCTTGATGCAGCGTGGTGTCTAACAAACATGGCTGCTGGCACTGATGATCATGCACTTGTGGTTATAAAGCATGCAGGTGCATATCTTGTAACATATCTATCAAGTGGAAATACCCCAATGCAGGTTACCACTCCTGTTTACTTTGTACTTGGCTATTAGTTCAGATTATTGCATTCTTTTGGCTTTTTTACAGTTGTCGTTAAGCAGTTGTTTCATATACACCGATTTTCTTGAGAAGTCTGTAATAAGTATGGAAATATAAAATAGGAAGGACTAAAGACGTTATGTAACATTACTAAAAGATAGTCAAGATGTCGTGTAGTTAGTACTGTGTAATGACTGAATACAGGGTGTACATTTTAAATATTTTGATTAATAAAACTCAAAATCTGAAACTATGACTGTGCCCTAATTTAAGAATCCATGGTCATTTGCCAGCCCCGATTATAAATGGGTGAGGAGATAACCTTTGAAAATGGTCGAATTTCCGACTTTCAAGGGACTGTGACCTTGACCTTGGATCTGGTCATACTGCATACCGTCATGCGTCACTCGTCGACATCTACCTACATACCAAATTTCATTGAAATCAAAGAAACGTTTTGTGTACGCATGGGCGGATGGACATTTGAGACCGGCTTCATTAGGTCGACTCAGAGGAAACATGAACAGTAACTATAAAACAGAAGCTAGCACAAAGGTGATGACTGGTGCCCAATACTAACAAATTTTGTGAAGTAGTAAAACTTGAACCACATTTTGTAGTTGCAAATAGCAGTTCAGTATTAACTGCAGGAAACATGGCAGTATTGTTAACTGTGATTTGAATGTTACATTGCAGTTATATGAGACTAAGTTTAGCAGTGTACAAGCAAGAAATCATGAATTACTGTAACTAACGTAACTTAATATTACTGACAGATTCAATGTGTTTGTATATGGTGTTTTATAGGATCAGTGTGCTTGGGCAATAGGAAATCTTGCTGGTGGTAATTCTACGTGTCGCGAAATGCTGTGTGCACAGGGAGCTGTTGTGCCCTTAGTAAATTTATTAAAGGTATTTGGAGTCTGGAATTTTTGTATGCTGTTGTTTTGTTTGTTGTCATTATTCGCCCAAAGCGATGTATCGCTTTGGGCGAGTATTGGATTTACCCAAAGGGCTCAAAGAACGGCCTTCACGCGGCCGTCTATAACTCCACCAAAAGTGAACCAATTTGGATGAAATTTGGGACGTTGTGAGCCAAATGTTGGGGGCTGGCCATGGCAGACTTTGAGCATGATCCGCAGTAGCGACAGCTTGAGAGGGAGCCGATTTTTTTTGGTCATGTAAACAACCCACGATTTCACCGATTTCCTCTCGGACAGTTTTCACATATTTTGCACAAAACAACATCGATCGGTGTCGAGATGTAAACTTTCAGAACAGAATTTTGACAGTTTTATCATAAGGGGTCGTTTTTAAAAAAACGCACAAATTTCTCGAAAATTTTCAACTTCTGGCGACTTCAGGCTGCCAGAACTCCACAATGATAACAGATAGCCGGCCAAAATAAATCTCTATGGGATGTCTAGTTTCCATTATTAGGTCGACTCCTCCGAGTCGACCTAATAAAGTGGCTCTCAAATGTACATCCGTACGTCCTCGTCCGTCCATCGCAAAAAGTTTCTTTGAAACGATGTGACCATATGCAGTATGACCCGATCTAAGGTCAAGGTCACGAACCCTTGAAAGTAGGAAAATTGGTTATTTTCTAAGGCTATCTCCTCCCTCATTTATAGTGGGTCCTGGCAAATGAACATGGATTATTAAATTACGGCACCATACCTAAAGCTTATTGGGGCTGGATTTTTGATTTTTGTTTCAGATTTTGTCACGTGACTTTGAAGTTGCCAGTAAGTAGGAGTCGGCTGTCAGTCTCATGTGGGGCTAATTTAGTATTGTTGGAATTAATTCAAAGTCATTTCCCTGGCTTATACGCTCCGTACTGGAACGTACCCTCAATAGTTTTGCTCCGGATGATCGGATGCAGATCACAGCATTATGCGATACATTTGTAATCACCAGGAGGCGCCATGAACTATATACATACAGCAAATGGGAGCTATTTTTAGGTTGACTCCTGCGAGTCGACCTAATACAGTGGGTCTTAAATGTCCGTCCGCCCGTCCGTACGTTCGTCCATCCGTCCACAAAAAGTTTCTTCGATTTCAATGAAATTTGGCATGTCGGTAGAGGTCAATGAATGGTGCATAACGGTATGCAGTATGACCCGATCCAAGGTCAAGGTCACGAGCCCTTGAAAGGTGGAAATCTGTCCATTTTTGAAGGCTATCTCCTCCCACATCTACAGTGGGGGCTGGCAAATGACGACTGATTCTTAAACTAGGGCACAATACCTGAAGCTTATCGGGACCGGATTTTTGACTTTTGTTTTAGTTTTTGTGTCACGTGACTTTGAACTTGCAAAATTTATTTCTACGACGGACAACACATTCGTATTCGTATTCACCAGACGGCGCCTCATGAGCTAAATGCGTATCGCAGCCTACACGAAGTGCAGTGATTTTATTTACAATTCTGCAGAGTAAATGCGCAAAAAATAAATTTATTTACCGGAAATTTGTAGCATCGAAAGATTTCCGTTTGCATTAAGTAGACTATTATATGTAAATTGATTAATTGCCCCTGTGGTCTAGTGGATAGAGTACTATATACCAACCTGACGGTAAAGGGTTCGAGTCTCACTGACGACAAACTTTTTTGCATTTACAAATTTTTTTTAAATAAGTGCCTATAATAAGAACAATAATAATAATAATAGTAATGATAACGTTGGGTGCAGACTCCTGTATGTTTTGTAATAAGCACGTGCAATAAGACATTGCACATAGCAACACTGACAGGAATGACACGGGACTGTGGCACTCATGCACATCACCTGTACAGTGGCATAGATCTGATGGGAATTCTGGGAGACACATGGGCGGATCCATAAGGCTTGGATGTTACCGACCGAGTAGTGTGGTCTGTCAGTCGGTCTGTCAGTCGGTCTGTCACCTAGTGAGACTTGCAAAAACAGCTGTAGCGATCGAGATGTCGTTTGCGTCGACGATTATGGTGGGCCTAAGGAAACACCTGTAGCATATAGCGGACTGCTTTGGCCGAATACTGTATTGTGTTCATTCAACACAATACAGCCTTCTAGTTTAAGTGTGACTTTATTTTATAATGAAATGCAAACAGTTTGCACCAATGTTTAGCTATAGATGCTCGTACAGAAAGACTTTTTTGACTGCATTTGTTCTGTAATTTCCGTGACAGAACCAGCTCTATTGAAAAAATGTCAACCTGTACTGTATTCACCAGCTGTTAACGTTGTGCTTTGCATCCTTCTCAAATGAACATCATAAATTGGAACATGAATAAATGTCATAAACGTCATAAACTGATAACAACTGTTATTAGTTCAGCCAACGACATTTTACTGTTTTTGTCATTATACACATGTGCATTATATTTATTTATGCCTCCACTCCTTCTAATAATAGTAATAATAATAATTATTATGTGCATTTCTAACCTGCCGTCAGGTCGTAACTTTGGAGTTGGTGGCACACAGGTCAATGAAATTACTGTTTGATAATGTGAGCCAGATCATAAAACCGATATTTAATTACTATTAGTGAGGAGCTTTGGAGAACTGTGAGTTTTAGATGGCAGGTGCTGAATGATGGAAGCAGTGTTTGACATTCGAAGTCAGTTGTGGATGGTTGGATTTCATTTGGCTCGTAAAACATTTTGGTGTATACTAATCTCTAAAGAGATGCAGCCTAACTTATGATTAGCGTGGACAAATAGGACATTAATCATAAGTCTAGAATGTATGCAGTGAATGTGTTGTCGTTGTGTGTGAGTAGTAAGCCAACATATTGCTGTGTTACAGTCGCCGGTTGCGTGTGTCGTCCAGTCAGCTGCATTTGCATTGTCAAACCTTGCCCGTGACAAGCAAACTCAACAGTCAGTATTCTACTGTTATGACTGTAATTTTGACCTGCCCATGTAGCTCAGTGGTCAACGCACTCGGGCACCATGTGCAGTGGAGCATGCAGCTTGAGGGAGTGCCTCAATAGTGTGGTTCAAAGCTCGGTCCTGGGCGCATCTGCCTTACACCAAAGAATTAGTTCAAATAATTCTATGCACATGATGAATAGTCATAGGACGACATTCGAATTCGACGACGTTCGAACTTCGAACGTTTTTAGAAGATTCAAAATTCAGCGAATTTTTTTCACATCCCATCGTCGAATTCAAATGTCAGGTCTATCGGTGCCACATGTTTACACAGACCGGCCACTGGAACAGGTGAACAGGTTAACTACAAGTGCGAGTTGCCTAATAGTCTGAAAGGACCGAAAATAATACTAAACATGGCTGACCGTTACGTTACGAAAGACGGCATTTAGAGTGGCCCGTTTTGGATTTTAGGCAATGCGCTTACATATTTGTTGTGTAATGTAAACAAAAGTCAAAAACAATGACGGACAAAAAGTAGACCTATATGTCAAAATTGTTAACGTATGATCAAATTCGCATTCAACGAATGCGAATTTTTCTCAACTTCGTCACAACCCTAATGATGAAGAGGGAGATAATCCTGGGCAGGAAGAAGAGGGCTCGACTTTGTTCTCTATCATCTGTGATCATTGCTGTGGCTATCCACTGGCTGGTGCAGCACCAGTCAGGGCTAAGCCAGATGGTAGGTTACGTATAGAGGGGGCACGCTACAAGCTGTTCACTTCACTTCCTACTTACTTCTCTATCTTCATAGCCTACTACAGCTGGAGCGTTGCTGTGCACACGACACTATGCCATTTTTTCAGTCGGCTGCCTTTTGCCAGGTGGTATGGATGCCGAAGTTCATCTGATGGACGTTGTCCACGACCACTCGTAGCCATGTCGAGCTTGGCCTCCCTTGAAGTCGCTTCCAGGACAATGGTGGCTTCTGTATTGCAGCCTATACAGCACGACGATGAACTTCTTACTTACTTCCTACTTATTCTTCCTCCACCCGACACGTCACACATACATTAGCACACACCTACCAATTCTCCTCCTCTCCCTGTGCGAGCACACTGGACCACTACGAGGTCTCCGCACTGAGGTCTAGAGTAGGCTGGACCTCTGCCTGCAACCCCGCAATAACGAACTAACGAACGAATGACTGTAGTTTTGTGGTTTTTGATTGCACATTTTCTATGGAGATGATTTACTGTTGTGTTCTCGTGCTGTACTGTGTACTGTGTGCTGTGTGCGGTTGTCGTGTGACACTTTAGAGTTATGATGGACAGTGGAATTATTTCTCACATGGCTAGTCATTTTGTGTTCGCTGCTGGCAAGCTCAATGTCACTTCGGAGATTGCTTGGTTGTTGACGTACTTAGCTGCCAGGTGTGCTCTACTCTGTGAAGTCACTGACTGAATGTACTGTGTACATGTTAGCTGAAGCAGTGTTGACTGTGCTGACCGACGTGTGAAAAAAAGCAATATCAGTTTGATGTTGATTTGTATGTCTGAATCGGTTTCTTGATTCAAAATCGTTCAGTTCAGTGCTTGTCGCATGTGGAGTGATGGAAATAGGCAACAGTTAACAGTAATCATAATTATTATAGTATGGCAACTATAAAAAACAAGTGGGCAAAGAATTTTGATGAAAGGCCACATTGCCATCTTGGCAACCCTCGCAGCGGCAAATAGATTTATCTGACCTTAACCAACATGCTTCGTTAGGCCCACATGAGTCAGGCCCCCCAAACGGCATCTCAGTCGGTTCACCCGATTTTTGCACAGCTCACTTGTGTGCCGAAATCATCAACTTGTCACCCCTTATGATGACAAATGGATTTGCCCAACCTTGACCCCTCTGATACATGGTTTCTTGGGCCCAAATGAGTCAGCCCGTCAAGCAGCATCTCAATCAGTGTAGCTGTTTTTGCAGGACTCAACCGTGTGCTGAAATCGCCAACTTGTCACTCTCCTTGGTGGCGAATGGATTCGTGCCACCTTGACCCCATATAATAATGCTTGCTCTGGCCCGCTTGAGTCAGCCCACCAATCGGCATCTCGATCGGTTCAGCCATTTATGCATACACCACAGCAAAGGCTCCCAATGCTTTTGAGTGGGAGAGACAACCCCCCAAAATTGTCCCTTCCCCTTGAGAGATCCGGCCCCCATCTATAATATATGGTTTCTTGGGCCAACGTGAATCATCACCGAAATGGCAACTTGATCAGTTGAGCCGTTGTCAAAGGGCTCACGAATGTGACTGACGGAACAACCATGTGTAGCAATCGGCCATCGCTAGCTGTCGCTGTAGTGTGAATTAACAATACATATGAATAGTTCCTAGATGATGACCATTTTAACTAGAAGTAACCGGCACTCACAAGAGTGAAAAACCCACACTGACACGACCTTGACCTTTGATCCCGAAATAAATTGGTTTTCAAGACTCATGGTAGAACGTTTCTATGTTTCTGTGTCACTGATCATAGTTGCAACGGTTTTTGAGATATCGTGTGGAAAACAGATGCACAGACAGACAAATACAACTGAAAAACCTACCCACGTGACTACTGTTGGCACGGGTAATAACACAGAAGTGGTAGGACCAAACACTTAGGAATGGCAGATGTCAGAAACCGAGTGAACAGAATGCTCTCCACAAATTTACATGGTGTATTTTTGTATAAAATACTGCTCATGTGAACTGACCAAGTTGGAATTCCAGTTTTCAAAAATGTGTCAATTTATGTAGCATATAGGACATCAGTAGTGTTGGTGTTAGTGATTTGTAGTCATTGTCTTAATGTGAACTGAAAACTAATTGGATCTGTATGTAAGTTGTCATTGTGTCATCGTATTCAGTCTACATCTACCGTTATGCTGTTTTTTTAGTTGTCATACCCCAAGAATTAATACTTATTAAATTTTAATATTTATAATATAGTTCTACCTTAAAGGTGCAATATAACCTAAATTGTGTTGAAAATGCCATTAAACTCCAACCAACCAACCTCGTCATTGTGACATTTACTGAACTGTTAATAATGATTGTAGTTGTCGTAGTTTTAGTTTTAGTAGGTTGAAGATGGTTTGCATGCTGTTTGTCTTGTTTAACAACACTGAAACATCACATTTCGTATTGGCTCGGTAGTCTATTGGCAGTGGTGTCGGACTTGTGACTCAGTAGTCATGAGTTCAGTCCCCGGCCGCTGCATTATCGTTTGGTTGATACTGGGATGGGTGACCATCTTCGGGCGAGCATACCACCTCAGTGTGTAGCCAGCCACCCAGGCCAACCCACCTCCTACTCTCTGTGGGATGGGAAATGAGTACCGGCCAAAATTGTGATGATGCTCTGCAGCTGGGAGTGAATGCAGAGTGTTTCATTCCATTCATAGATAAACGATGTTAAACGTGTGAGTGGCAGGTAAAACTGTGTGATCCCTTAACATGTCATCCTGAGCGCTTAAGAGATGAGTTTAATAACTGAATGCTATATAAATGAGACATTAAATCTACACCTTTACCTTTTCATAAAAGTGTTGCATTGTGTGTGTTTAGTGGTGAGTACGGCAGTGATCTGCATGCTGCTGGCATTCCAAGCTCACTAGTGTCACTTGTGACAGATCTGGCTGCTGAGAATATAGACTGTATACAGGTATGCTATTTTACTATATACCGGTCAGCTGGATGTACCATTTCTGCATTATACCGTGCTTTTTTAGGTTGACTCTTCACAGCGTTGACCTAATAAAGCTGGTCTCAAATGTCTGTTCGTCCGTCCAAACGTACATGCGTACTTACGTACGTACATACGTATGTACATCCGTCCATCCACAAAAAGTTTCTTTGATTTCAACGAAATTTGGCACGTAGGTAGAGGTCGATGAGTGATGCACGACGGTATGCAGTATGACCCGATCAAAGGTCAAGGTCGCGAGCCCTTCAAAGTTGGAAATCGGCCGTTTTTATAAGCTATCTACTCCGCCATTTACAATGGGAGCTGGCCACTGACCATGGATTTAAACTAGGGCACAATATCTAAATTTGATCAAGCCAGACGTTTGATATTTGGCTTATTTTGTGTCATGTGACTTTGAAGTTGGCACAAACGTCAGTTGCAAAGAGTTGACCATCAGTCCTTGTACGAAGCTAATTTTTATTTCTTTCATATCATGACTTCATGACTTGACTACTGTAACTCACTTTTGTCTCGTCTGTGATGGCCAGCCATTCTGCCTCTGCATCGTGTGATGAATGCAGCAGCATCATGAATCAGTTATTTACAAAGTTCCTGTCCAGTCCCACAGTTTGTCCATAAAAGAAGGCTAGTTGAACAAACAGTATACAGTTACGTGTACATTGGTTTGGAGCAATGTTAAATTACATTAACTAGATATCCTGCATATGGAAATGAAAAACTGAGACAATTCATCAAAAGTGGTGAAGAAGTTGATGAGCCGGCAAGATTTAATGCTTCACATTGTAGGTTATTACGTGACTTGTAGGCCAGGCGCCCGATTTACCAAAAAAATCTTAGGAAAATCCTAGCATAAGTTTTTCCTAAGTTTATCTTAAATTTATCCTAAGTTATAAGGTTAAGATCTTCATAGATTTTTACACATAATTTACTAAAGCAATCTTAATACTTAAGTTCTTCCTCTATATATGCAGTTTCTCAAAAATAACTTAATATTTCTTCACAGAATTGTCTGCATATATAT
>Ga0209780_1002949_pt1 | contig 12411 bp, 9 predicted proteins | sample WorMetexBAHAMAS2_FD_187384 | JGI IMG/M metagenome (GOLD analysis project Ga0209780, IMG submission 187384) | Marine gutless worms symbiont microbial communities from Max Planck institute for Marine Microbiology, Germany - Inanidrilus exumae... | ecosystem: Host-associated > Annelida > Digestive... | reverse complement strand
GGATATAATAAGAACTGTGTATTATATCCACAGCCCTTAACGTGCCAAAAAGAATTTTTGCTGTTTTATATGTGTCAGTTATGGGCCTTACACGTTGTTACAAAACGACAGTTTTTTTTACATTTATTCTCAATCAGTGGTCCTTGCAGTGGCTGCGGCAATTAGACCATACTAAAAATTTATATGATTGATTGATTGATTGATTGATCCCTATTGTGAGTTATTGACTTTCAATTGTGGCGACCATTCGGTCTACTGGCAGCTATCAGCCGAGTGCTACTGGTGTGAATGTATATGCTGCGAATGGTTATTGTAGTGTCGACGCAAACGCCGTCTCTTTGCGACAAATCATCAACGTTGACCACTTCACCTGACTCCGCCCTATCTAGTGGACTATTGTCCAGCCACTTGGCACGCAATGGCGGCCGCAGGGCAGCTGGTACCCGGGCCTGCCCGTGGTCGTTGCGCGCGGCAGAGTTCCAACGTATCACTCTCAGCATCATCGACTTCCCGGACCCGACCGCGTCAGTTGCGGCGACCGGAAGTGGCGGCGATGACGTCAAGAATCCGTCGTGTGTGGTCGTCGTCGAGCGAACCGGAACCGGAACCGGAAATGGCTCGAGTGAGTCGATGTTCTGCGGCGGCCGGAGGCGACGAGAGAACTTAGTCTTCACTTCTTCGTCGAATGCGATTCACATTTATGTCACCAACATGACGTCGAGTCGCGAATTTCTCGTCAAGTATGAAGGTAACGATAGAATACTGATCGTTAATTACGATAAAGTGACACTAAATAGTACGTTATATTGCAATACTTATTGCTAGGCCTATGCGTCGTAGTGACTGTTCTAACGTGCCATTACTATTGTTATATATTATTAAGCTGGCCGCGTCTGGCGGTAAGTGTAATGTAACGGTCTGGAGTCCGTCCGTCCGTCTGTCTCTCCCATCTTTTTTCTAACCTAATATAGGACTCGCGGCTCATACACAGCGTGACTCATCAGGGGGCAGCATGCAACGCGGCCAGTGTACATTTCGGTCCGACAGAAAGGCGGACCAACATACTTGTAGCACAGTTTTGTCTTACTTTAAAATAAATTGGACCAATAAATCGAATGAGACCAGTTGCATATACAGCAAAGCGATTTCATTTGTGAATATGAATATTTGATATTATGATGATGTGATATAGGCGGATCTCATATTGTAAGTTGAAGCAGATCCAGCACAAGATTTCATGTTGTTTAAAAGCGATTTCTCGATCGTAGATGCTGCAATCCTACAAACAGATATTTATTAGAACTTATTAAACATTTTGTCCACTTTTGCTATTTAAGATATTGAGTGCGGACTAGAGCGTAAATGGACGTAGGTAAAAGCTGAGAATAAAGATATTTGAGCCGAGCTGAGTTATTGCCCAATGATCGATCATACTCACATTTATACATATGAAAACACAAAACTTTTAAACCAGCGCCTTTTACAAAGAAGAGAAACCGAAGCCAGTTTTGGTTTTTATAATATTGGAAGAGGCGACAGAGAACGAACGACTGCTCAGCTCACGGTTTGTTTAGGTACGTTTACAAGTCTCAGATGTAGCAGACGAACCCGCGCGACGCGCTGCGTCACGCCCATCGTGATATAAACAAAGATGGACGCCCAGGGTGATAAACAGACGACGGTCTTCGGTCGAACTACGTTGACAACACTTGCGACGATTGACGTGCGTGGCGAAAAGAAGCAGAAAAAAACTCGGCTAAGTTCAGAGTTTTGGACAAAGTTCCGGAAGGTATTGCCATTAATTTTGCAGCAGATAGCCTCTTTGCCAAAAAACCGTTCAACTGTTTCGATAGAACTCCGACTTCTGATAGACAGACAGACAAACGGCCATGGCATATACCGCGCTAGCATAGCGTCGCGCGGGTAACAAGTATGTCGGTCCTGCTTATTGTCGGGTCGAAATGTACAGACAGACAGGCAGACGGACGGACGGACAGACACCAGACCGTTACATTGCGTTTTTCGCTATGCACGGCCAGCGTAAAAACTGGATAAGGATGGATGGTAGCAGTGGTAACAGCGATGGTGGATATGATTTTACGTGTACTCAGCGTTTGGCTGCCGGAAGCCGGTGGTACCGTCTGGTGCCTGGCTGACGTACATATCTGACGACAGGGTGGTACTTCGCTGCAACGACACAACAGGTGCCCGTGACGTCATCAGCTGGACAATGACGTGCCGCAGTTCGCGGTGGATGGGCGGCGATGACGTCAGCAGAGACATCTGCCAATCAGCGTCGTCCGCCGTCGCATCACAGAGTGAGTTCCATCGAGAAGAATTAAACAAGGTGTCGCCCTAACGGGACGTAACAGTACTGGCCCACCGTGCAGTGTTACCGTGGAGTTATGATTAGACTGGAGGCGGCATGACGTTATCGCATGGCCTGCGCGGGTGACGAAGCCGCCTGCAGGCACGCCGTGGAGTGTTACAGACGACGACAGACGACGACGACAGACGACAGAGAGCAAAACAATACTGGACCCCCTACACTATGTGTAGGCGGGCCAGTAATAAACTAGAAGATGTATTTCGACGCCCCGCCTCAGCTGCTATCTGCGACCTTCGACCTCTATAATCTAATCAGGTCATCAGTAGGGGCCACTGAATATTCCCTGTAAGTTTCATCAAGATTGCTCGAGCCATTCGTGAGATATTGTGGTAAAAAGATCTGTTACCGACTGCCGCAGTGATCCAGGTTATGCGTTCGGTCCTTCCTGCATGTGTGTGTCTGTCTGCGTGCTCGTATACGAAAGCTTTCAAACGAAACAACCTTTGACCTAGGTAATCGGCGTCGTGATTCACTTTGACCAAAACCTAGATCAAGTTCGCAACTTATGTTATGATCTCTATGGTGCTGCGATGTACGCAAAAACGGCTGAAACGATCCAGATGCCGTTTGGAGGCGCTGATTCGTGTGAGTCAAAGGAATCATGTAGCCTATTAGATCAAGATCCAACAAGGGAAAGGGGAAATTATGAGGTTGTCCTATTCAAAAGCATTGGCAATCTCTGTTGCGGTGTTCGCCTCAAAAGGGATCATGTAATACGTTCGGCAGGTGTTACATTTTTTTCGCCATGAAAAATTCGCCCCTGGGATGCGGCATTTCGTCAAATTTCTTAGACCACTTGTTATATTATATAAAACTTTATTCGCCTGAAAGGCAGCATACACATCAACGCAATAAACATACAACATAATAGCGGTTGCTTGAACCTATCTATACACATAGGTTTATCTTCAGTCGTTGATTTCTTTGTATGTGTTTCAGATCCGTCCGTTGGTTTGCCCTCCGATAACGGCTCGTCCGCCGATAAAGGCGTCTTTTACGGTCAGTAATAGGCTATCGTTGGTCATCGCTTCTTCTCGCTTTTGCCGAATTCAGCAGCTCAGTTGTCGCAGTCCGAATCGAACGGGCCGAGAACGGCGTACGCCACGACGGGGGTCAAAAGGTCACGCAATGCTATTAGACGGCGAGGTACCGTCGTGTGCGCATGCGCATCGTGACGTCACGCTACAGCGAAAGCGCGAAACCTTTTCATCCCACATGCGGCTGCTGTGACCGAACACGTTTAGGCCTACGTACACTTGGCGTCTGCTATGCTTTAAGAGACCGACGTTCAAGTGTAAAATGCATAGGCGTAATTTTAGGGGGACGGAGGGGCCCGGACCCCCACTTTTTGAAGTGGGAGGACGGACCCCCACTTTATAAGTACACCAAGTCAGAAATTGTGCTTGGTCCCCCACTTTTCAGACCACAGTTACGCCACTGGTAAAATGCACAGTAAAGAATTAATTAGGAGTGAATTTCTAACAGTTTTAAGGCCGGTTTTTCCACCGCAAATTAATTTGCCGTTAACGTTAATGGCAGATTAACTCCCACGAATTGATGGGAGTTAATCTCCCGTCATCGTTAATGGAATGTTAATTTGCGGTGGACAAACCGGTCCTACGTCTCGCTTGTATGGCGTTGCAGCAATCAACATTGTTCACGTGCGAAGTATTGTGATCGGCGGGTCTGTACGTCGGTCTGTCTGTTTGTCTGACTGTGTGTCCGCTCGCGTATCTGAAAAAACACGTATCCAAATTTCCCCAAATTTTCTGTACGTGTTACCTGCGGCCGTGGCTCAGTCCTTCTCTGACAACATTGCAATACGTTACGTACTTCCGGACGGTTTAGTGGATGATTTTTACCCGCGCAGCGCTAGCTTAATGCGCGGATATTAGCCGTCGTCGTGTGCATGTGTGTGTGTGTCTGTGTGTCACACGCCGGTATTGTATCAAAACAGCTAAACTTATGATCACGCAAACAACGCCACGTGATAGCCCAGGGACTCTAGTTTTCTGACGCTAACAGTCGCTGGTTGACGACCCCCTGTTCCTCCTGAAATTTACGCTCAAAGTGAACCACCCCCCTTTCGAACACCACGATTTTGACCAATATCCGCTCATAATGCTTCAACCGTGAGAGCTGGCGAAACAGTTCAATTAACACTAATAGGAACTGGAAGTCGACCACGCGCTTTCCAACGAGCCATAGATGAACCGTGTACGTTGTCCCTAAGTCCCCCAAAGAGTGGCACATAACGCGATTTTGCTGTTTTTGCCAGTAAAATTCGACTTCTGTCGAAAGAAGTCTGCGTGGTCTTCCTGGCCTGCGTGCACCTGGCATTGTTCCTTGCATTATCTCTTTCTCCAGGCAACTCTCTTGTTTCCTCATGGTGTGACACAATACCCTTTCCAGCTCTGCTGGAACCTCATCAGGACCTGTGGCTTTGCGACTTGCTGTCTGACGGATGCCACGAGCAACCTCTGAACGAAGTGGTGGAGGCTCTGCTCCCAATATTCTTGTTCATTTCCTTTCCCTTCTTCATCATGGTACAAGTCTTCACAATACCCTTTCTACCTTTCTGCCATTTGTGCAACTTCAGTCAAATTTTCGCCAGTCGCTGACTCGATAGATTGCAGACGTGGCTGGAACTTTCGAGTCATTGATTTGACTAGCTTAAAGAGCTGTCTGGAATTTCCTTTTGAGTTCACTGCTTCCAATTCCTCGCACATGCCTTCCAGCTGCTGCTGTTTATTCTCTCTGAGCTTTCTATGTACCTCAGCCTTCAGTTCTTGATATCCGTTCTTATCTTTGCCTTTTGCTTCTTTCTTTTCCTCGATTGCTGCGAAAGTCTAATCAGATATCCATTTATTTTTTTGCGACTTGACGCATCCAGTCGTTTCTCTGGCTGCTTCCAGCAAGACTGTCGTCGTACCTTTGCTGCTCACCGGCTTCATTCGTTTCTCCTAACGCGATGTACTAGCCCCGTATCCGTGATCTCGCAGCATAAGCTCTCGTTGACAAAATCGAAGAAATCGGACACCAAGACAATAAAAAACTAGAAGAAGCCAGCACTCACAAGAGTGCAAAGACCAACGCCGTCAGTGTTTTTGTGACTCATGACATTGACCTTTGACCCTTTGATCCCAGAATACATGGGTTTGCAGAACTCATCGTGGAACATTTCTGTGGCTCTATTTATGTTAGAAAAACACGGGACAGACAGACAGACGGACGACAGACGCCGGACCGTTACATCACGCTTACCGTCAGACGCGGCCAACGTGATACTTCAATGCTTACATTGTTTGACTGATTGATTGATTGATGGATTGACTGTTGTTGTAGGTGTTGTCGTCATTGTATCTATTGGTATCGCTGTGGGAGTCACAGTCGGTATTCTCATGCTAGTCGTCGTTCTTATCTACCAACGCAGGTCAGTACAAACTAGGCAATCGTAGATATCAGACTTCGCCCGCGGTGTGCTATCCCACCCTTCCTTCGCGGCCGATAATGGACTCTTCAAACGCTTGCAGTCAAGCGTCTGCCCCTATCTTGTGCACGCCGCTGCATGGACCAGTCCAATTCGCAATTCATCGGGGTGTTAGGCTTCTCGGGCACATGTTTTCCCCAAAATTGTCCATTTCCCTTCGGAGATCGTCACCCCCACGTAACACACTGTTCCTCGGGCCAAGCCCACTCACAATCACAAACGACATCCCGATCGGTTCAGCCGTTTTTGTATGGGTCCCATGCTCTGCTGTACATCGCATTGTCAGTGGGGAAGAAAACCCCCAAAACTGTTTATTCCCGTTGGGATTTCGTCACCCTGCCGGAGGACGACCGTGCTACGGTCATAGGCAAAATGCACAAAAATTGATAAAGATCGCGCATGTGGTTCCGGAGATATCCTCGCGGACAGACAGACACACAAAGACATGCTTATCACAATACTTCGCAATCGCTCCTACGGGCTAAGTAATCATCTCCCCACATCCAGTATATAGCTATCTGTAGCTACCAGTATGACGACGGTGTAGGATGCGAACATTTGCCACTAAACACTAATAGGAGTCTGTTTTGATATATAAGGCGGCATCGCATGCATGGCATAGATGCGGCTTATTGCGAAAGATGTCACTCGTGACGTGGTCTGTATGTCTGAGTGTTGATCATACTGATGTACTGTGCAAAAACAACTCAACCGATCGAGATGCCGTTTGGGGAGCTGACTCATGTGGGTCCAAGGAACTATGCGTTAGATTGGCTTCGAGATCTCCCACTGGAATGGGCAATTAGCGGGAGTTGTATGGCCGATTAGAAGTCTCTGCTGCGATGTACGAAGCAAAATTGATCATTCAGTCGTCAAATACGGCACAAAATGCGATGCGACCTTTCGTGAAAATTCCTTGACCACCGTAACTGTATTACGCCTACACCATCTCCATGCCGTATTTGGTAGAATGGAAAGTTAGGTGTTGCGTGGTGGCTTAGCGGTAGGGCGTTGGACTTGCGATTTACAGGTCGCGGGTTCAATTCCCGGCCGGTGGCTTTCACGTAACATAGGTCAACTCAGCCTTGCATCCCTCCGGGGTCGCTAAATCGTGTACCTGCTTCGGCTGGGGGTAAAGGCGGGATTCTCACCTCTGTCGGGTGGCAGGTAACACTGTGTGATCCCATATGGTATGTGAGTTTCCCGTAGCGGTTAAGAGCTAAGTTGATGCTAAACTGCTATACACTGTTTACTTACTTACTTTATCAGCAATGCATACACTTGTAGCGTGACGTAATAAATAGCGTCGAGAATTATGCGGATGTTGCGTCCGACGAATCGGAATTAATTATATTTACTGCAGCAGCAGCAGCTGAGGCAAGCGAGTGATGAACGGACAAATCAGCAGTCGGTCTGCGGCTGACGGATAGTGTGATTAGCCGCCTGCTAATGTAAACCAGTGGAGAACACTGGGAATAGCGTGGACACCTATACTGTGACAATTTAGGCACTAGCCAGCTTGCGATGGGCTTCTAGCTGGCCGCGTCTAGCGAAAAGCGTAATATAACGGTCTGGCGTCCCTCCGTCTGTTCATCTGTCCCGACCGCATACTCACCGTGACACCAGGGGGCAGCATGCGACGCGGCCAGCGTACATTTTGGGCTCGACAATAAAGAGAACCGACGTACTTGTTACCGTTGCATGATGATTGAAGATTTCATATAGAAAATGTTTCCCGTAGCTTCACAGTCGACAGAAGGCGTTGTTTCCCCATAGTGTCGCAGAATGCCGCCAAGCCGATAACACATCCTTGACGTCGTGTTAGCGTCCGATAGCGTGCACGCTGCTTGAGCAATTATCTCGTATCACTACTGCATGCTGGACATCCATGAACGAGCACCATAAACACACAGAGCTCGGGCGAGAGCAAGGAATTAAATGCCTCGTTGAACACTAAGCTCTGCGTGGACATGACGCAACAACCCGTGCGATTGTCTGTTCTCCTAATAAAATAAGTAAATCAGTAGATGATGACTCAAATAACGTGTCGACTATCACGATGACACTCTCGTATATCCGCAGTTCGGTTTGTTTTTTGTTTTTACGACCTTTTCTGCCACGTTATCTAGTACGAATTAATTCTATGGCCGTTCTACCCCCCCGTGAATCGTATATATGAAAAGGGTTTAAATTAAGGATAGTGCTAGCGGTAGATTGGCGATCCATGAAGTTTTTACTAGCGGTAGATCGGCTTACACCAGATGGGGCCATTTGTCTTAACTGAACTGTAATTAAAAATCTGTTAATGTCGATCAAAAGAACAACCAGATAACTCTAAAAACTAACCTATTCACGGCCAGTCGTTACTAAGGGCGACAGTTTTTGAGGTCGCGTGGCCTTAAAACTAGTTATAACGACCATAGTTTGCGTAAAACTGGTAATTAATTTATAGCGATTTGCGCCTCTGGAGAAAAGTTATTGCAAGAAGCGACCGGCATAGGCCGTTGTTGGGTATACCCGGTCGTTAAAGACGCTGACGTTTCTCGTTTTTAGCTGCTGTCAGAAATGATCAGTATTGCTGCGAGTAAGAACGAGTTTCTGAGAACTTGTTGCGCGGGCGACGTAGGTATCGACAGCGTAAGATGAAGTGTCGTTCGGAGCTGTACGCGATGAAGCACTCCGCTCACGCAGGCGCTGACGGCGACCCGCCGTTAATCAGCGCAGCCAACGTCGGCTACGGCCTCGTGACGGGCGCCGCCATCGACGATCTCGCCATGACGTCACTTCCGCTTCCGCTGTCGCCGGCGACCTGCCGGCACTACGACTCGCCGTACGACGTTCACCGCGCCGTCACGTGGTCTCCGCATCACGTGATCGACGACTTCCGGTCCGACCTCGTTGACGGCGGCCATTACGGAACGAAGCTGACGCACGGGACGGCGCAGACCCTTTGCCTTCGTCGACACAGAGAGGTAACGCTCTGCTCCGTGCTGAGAATTAGCACAAGTAGTGGCTACTTTAGATAAAATTGAATTCTTTCACGCTGAAATAAAGTTTTTTTCAGCGTGAAAGAATTTTATTTCATCATTGTAATCAAGTCTGAAATAACTAGAAGAGTCCAGCATTCTCAAGAGTGCAAAAACTCACGCCGTCACTGTTTTTGTGTTTTTTCTTTGACTTTTGACCTTTTGACCCCAAAAATAAACGTGCTTCCAGGACTGAAGGTGCACCATTTCTATGTTAAGTTTGGTGATCATAACTGCATCGGTTTTTGAATTATCACGTGCAGAAAAAAAACAGACAGACAGACAAACAAACATACATGCCGCTGTAAACCCTACCTACGCAACAAGCGTCGGCGTGCATGGGTAAAACTGAAAAAAAGTTTAGCCTGTATGAGATATTATTTTTTATCAGAGGAATCGAGCATGTTCGTAATTATTCGCTTTTCACGTATGACGCACTCATTTCAACGAAACTGAAAGCAAATCAAATCGTTATTCATGGATATATCTGTCCGTAGTTGTGAAACATTTAACGTGAAATTAAATTCTTTCAGATGCCTCACGATCGACAGCTGCGCGTGGCCGCTGAATGATATTGATCTGAAAAAGTTTTATACAGTGGAAGCTAGAACAAGCCAGCAACCACAAGAGTGCAAAGACCCACGCATGTAACACTGGCAATGTTTTGCGACTTATAACCTTGACCTTTGACCATTTGACTCCAAAATAAATGCCTTTCCAGGACTCATCGTGGAACATTTCTCTGTCAGGTTTGGTGATCATAGCTGCATCGGTTCTTGAGACATCGTGCCGAAGAAAGACACACAGACAAACTAAGGTAAAATCCGATACCCCAGCGACTGCCGTTAACGTGGGTGATGACATTTTATCGTCACTTACTGTCGCCGAAAATAACATGGCTTCGATCTATCTTGTATGAATTCCTCATACTGCTTCATATTAACCATGTATATATCCTGTATTGCAACTGTTTATTGTAACTGTCCTCTCTGTCTGTCTAGGCCTAGTTATTGTACACTCTGCCTCAGGGCAAAATAAACATGAGGATTGTGTCCAAAACGTAACTAGTCATAAACGTTTTGTCGGTCTGCGTTAGAATGTCGACGCAACGCTTGTGACGCATAAAAATGGTATAAAATGTTCGATGATATATGTTAGGTCTTTTGGACAAAATAACGAGTCACATACTCATTGAAATACCGGTTCTGAAGTTATGAGGGAAAATAATCAGAACTGTTCTGTGTTGTATTGTGTACGACAGTTGTGCACAATATTACACAAAGTTGCATTCTGATTTAGGTGTAGATTTTGTTTTTGTATGTTTGTTTAGGTTTACAATTTATGTGTTTTTGTTAGCTTAGACCATTTTATTCTAGTGTCGCTTGCTTTTGTTATGTTAGGTTAATAGTTTCTTTAGTAGCAAGCCAAGAGATTGGCTGGAAAAACATCTGCAAGATGACGTATTCTGTGTCAAGTGGAACGCAAAAGCTTAAATCAATCAATCAATCGGTTGAAACATCGACGAACAAACAAAATTGCTATCGTAACAACGTTAATGAAAAGACAGTGTGGGGAAAGATAAACTACTTATATTTCTCCACATTTTCTTTTCATTAACGTCTCATGTTACAGATATGAACTGAATTGTACCATAACGGTGATGCATACAACGAGATAAAACCAACATTCTACGGTTTTAATAATGTGATTAGTCTAACGTACGTATTTTATCTCATTTTGCATTTGGTTTATAAATTGTTATACTTATACCATATACTTAGTTAGTTGTTTCAGACCTTTCCTTATTTTACATGTATTAGTTACGTTCTGTCAACTGTTATCTTAAACGAATATGTATGTATATGTACGAATAATCTTACGGAGGTATAATGCCTTTTCTCTGCGATAGCTGAGCTTTTGTCTACGCTTTGACTTTTTAATGATTGGCCTGTCTGACATGAATGTCTTGCACCAGACTAACTGAGGATTGATTGATTTATCGATTAATTAATTGATTGATTGACTGGGCGCAGGGTTGTAACGATTTATCGTTGGGATGGCGGCGAACTGACTCTCTGCAGTACAGTCAGAAGGGAGGTGGTGGTGAAGTGCGTCATCTTGCCTCTGACGGCAGTGCTACCACTATCCAGAGGAGTCACCCGTGCTTCATCAGTGCCGCCGATTTGACTGACGACAGTCCAGAGCGTCAGTCGTCGTCTGCGTCGTTCCACCACGACAAGTACGGCTTCGTCGCCGTCGACCTCGCCCGCCGCTGTCCTTCGACGCGTCAGCCGGACGCCGGCTTGGACCTGGACCTAGTGAACGGTGTCGTGGAGCGGCCGACCGTCGACGGCGGCGGGCGGCCGCCCCGCGAGCTGATGCCCGTTGATCGGACCCCGCTCTCCGAGTCTCGGCGCGGAAGAAGCGACCGGGGTCGGGCGCGTGCCACCCCCTCGACGACCCCTCCTCGTCGGGTGAACTTCGACGTCGGCGTCACGCAGCCGGCCTATCGACCGGCCTGTAACTGCGGGTCGGGCACCGATCACTCGCCGTACTACTTCAAGCTCGACGACAACGATGGACCTGTCGTCACGTCAACGGCCAACGATCGGTCACCGCTGATTGCCGGTCATCCGGTGACGTCAGACTCGCGTCATGCTGACGTCATGATAGGCAGTCAAGGCCGAGACGAGCTCTAATAGCCACGCGCTGTTGACCCTTTACGGCAGAGAAGAAACCGCATTTTGACTTTTGACCCGAGATCTGACGCCGTCATTGGACGTTTAAAACAGCAAACTTCGCCCCCAGTGCCGCCACCTAACAAACTCGACCAAACAACGTCCGACTGGTGCCGCAACTGGGTGAAACATACGCCACGTCGTCTTTAATTCGCGCTAATTCGCTCGATTATGTGAAGCCATGACGTCATCCACACGGGAATTTATACCTAACATATTGCATTCTCAGTCAGAGGCGAACCGAGCCACGGACAGAGTTAAAATGTACAGAAAATTTGGTGAAAGTTGAACGTTTGTTTTTTGAGCGATTAATTCGCGAGCGAACAAACAAACAGACACACAGACAGACACACGCAGACACACTGATCGCAATACTTCGCACACCTAACGGAGCGAAGTGAATACTTTGCCAGTATTTCTAAATGACGTTCCAAATGACGTTTATTAGCCTAACATACGTACCGTAGCACCATAAAATTCAGACGACAAAATATTCGCAACATATAAAGCTATAAAATACTGACATAAACGAAATTTCGGTTGTAGATCGCCACCATGTAACCCTCAACATTCACAATTCTGTGCGAAAGTAGGCACATATTTGCCGGGAAAAGTGCAATTCACTGCAAACAGTACTGGAAGATATATATTGACCTGAGAATAAATGAGTGTGTGGGGTAGGGTGGACGATTAATCCGAAGAATAATACAAGACAAACTTTGTTGTTGGTGTTACTATGGCAAGGGTGTACGTATATATATATATATA
>Ga0209780_1002948_pt1 | contig 12412 bp, 8 predicted proteins | sample WorMetexBAHAMAS2_FD_187384 | JGI IMG/M metagenome (GOLD analysis project Ga0209780, IMG submission 187384) | Marine gutless worms symbiont microbial communities from Max Planck institute for Marine Microbiology, Germany - Inanidrilus exumae... | ecosystem: Host-associated > Annelida > Digestive... | reverse complement strand
CCTCACTCCCGTTTCGGCCCTTCGGGCCTCGAGCTTCGGCCCCTCAGTGCTTCATCACTTTTGACTACCTTCGCCGCCCCTGATCCATGGCCACAGGTAACATGTATAGAAAATTTGGTGAAATTTGAACGTGTGGTTATTGAGATAAACAGACAAACAGACAAAGACACAGTCGCGCGGATCACAACACTTCGCGTACCTGCCGGGAACGAAGTAACGATGAATAAAACTTCTGTTGGAATTGTGTGCGCCGCTCCAATAAGCCTGTTTCTCTTGACGCACTGTTTCCCAAGAATTGGCGCCTATATAGCGCATACTTTACCAATGTTAATCGAATGCATCGTGTGTGTGCTGTCCAGTGATACTGCACAAATTCAACCGGCGACCGGTATTTTTTCCGAAATGCTGTTCATCGGTGCCGTCTGTGGTATGAATAACGACGTTGTTTTACTTGTATTCATTTCACTACACGTGCAGTGGGAATTTCATGGTTAAGACGGGGAACTGGAACTACAGATTGGCGGATTCAAACTGCTTGAATATTGATCTTTTACCAGTTTTTAGCCGAATTAGGTCTAATCATTGTATAGCTGGGCCTTAATGTCAGCGTTGCGTTGACGCTATGTCACATACAGCACGTGAGAGAGACGACACGCTATTATCACAAACCAGTGTCCAAAGTAAGTCGACAAGAGGCCGCATCGTCATATTGTCACCCCTTAAAAAGGTAAAGGCTTCCCATACTCGTTACCGAGCGTTGGGACCGGAGCTGATTCCGGTGTAAAGGCAGTCAGCCCACATGTGACTTAAGTCGTCCACCCGACGCTAGGCTGCCGTTACTTTCCGCCAGGCCTGCGGTTACCTTCCCAGCCGCAGAGCATCACCGTTCTTCGGCTGATACTCATTTTACCGTCCCACGGAGGGTAGAAGGCCGAGTCGACCTAGGTGACTAGTTACATACCGAAATAAAGTGCCGCCTCTAGGAGTCGAACCCGGACACGGTCAACCATCCCAGTACTAACCACTGTGGACCCATCTATACATGTTATCCCTAGCGGCGGTGACTGCATTCGTCCGCTGCGTGCGTTGGGCAGTGTCGCAGTGGCCTAATGGTAACATGCCTGTCTGTGGTATGAGAGGACCCAGGTTCGAATCTCACCGCGGACAGTTGTGTTTATCACGACAGCCACTGCAATATACAGCCTTGGGCACGGGCTGCACACCCTTACTGTAGTGCCCAGGTCGACTCAGCCTTCCACCTTCCGTGGGACGGTAAAATGAGTATCAGCTCTCGGGCTGAGTAATAATAAAATGGCGATGGTGGATGTGAACGGTAGCTGCCATTTCTTTCTGGCGGACTAACAGTCCAAGTGGGTTGGCTTGGTCTGAGGGTTGGCGGCCACCTCGGCGCTTAGTCTGCGTTCATCAAATGAACCGGGTGAACTCTCGCATTGGTTTTGTCATAATGACAGCACCATAAATATCATCTCGGTTATTATTATTATTATTATTATTATTATTATTCGCCCGCGGCGGGCGCAACGCACTCAAGCGTAGGTACGCTACAATGAGCCATCGTATGTCCCCCTCAAAAATGTAGGCCTACCTTCTAGTGGAAATTTGGACCCATCTATACATGGTTACTTGGAGCCACTGAAGTCAGCCTCCGAACGACATCTTGATCAGTTTAGCCGTTTTTGTGCAACTCACAGACAGACGCACACAGGTGCGACATCTGATGTTGCAGTAGGCCGCATCTGCGATGCAGTCTAGTATGCCTAATGCGACGTTTCATTGCATAGCGTCCGTGTTAATAACGGAATGCATCTTTTGAGTCGGAGAGTTTATAGAAAGGTGTGTGGGGGTCAAGAGGTTGTGATTGTGAACCACGTTTATAGCCCTGTCGTGACCTAAATATCGTGATGTCTGTATACTTTGTTACTTTGTGTTGTGTATAACTTATAGTGGCTATTACGATGTACGTGAGATATCGACAACTGGCTGAATATCTTCCTCCGTCACAGTTACCTCATCACGTACGCGTCAACAAAGCGGCGCTTGGCATCGGACTCCTGGCCCCGTTCGGCGCGACTCTTGTCGCGGCATTTCCGGTTTGTGAGCTGTTCTATGATTGAGATTTATCTATGGAGCGAGCTTGGCCTACTACGGGCTGTAGTCCGAAGTGTCGCCAGTTTATAGAATATTAAATCTCGCCGTCGACGATGATGACGCTCCTCGACGAGCAGACGATACACACAGAAAACGTATAATATTTGTCTGACAGCAGCATATTGAACCACCGTAGATAATTCACGACATTATAAAAGGAATTTACTTGCAGATGACACGTCTTTCCGCAATCAGTGCTGAGTTGGACAACTGTTGTTACTGTAAAGGCCACACATAATTAACTGCCACTGGTCCGCTTCCAGGTAACAGCCTTGGGCAAGCTGCTCACACGCATGTGCCTCTGTCACCAATTAAAAAGCAGTATAATTTGATACCGGCCGATGGGCGGTGACTCTCTTCGGCTGGGAAGGTAACTGCAGGCCTGGCGGAGTGATGGCAGCCTACCGCCAGGTGGACGGCTTCAAGTCACCTGCGGGCTGATTGCCTGTACACCGGGATCATCTCCGGGCCCAATGCTCGGTAACGAGTATGGGAGAACTTTACCTTTTTAGATTTTCCGACGGGGAGGGGCACTTTTGAGGCCTGTCTGCCCCATATAGGAAAGCTTGGCAGTAGTCAGCTACGTAAGAACGTCTGAACGCTTACGTTTGTGAATTAAATATGTCAACGGTAAGCTCTTGCCCTCGGCACTCTAAAATTGTAGTTCATAGCAAACCGACAATTGCATTACGAGAAATCAGCGATTTACAACATGATTACAACAGCGATTTGTTTCCGACAACACGCAAGGAAATTTGCCCCAGCGCTGCAAACGATTGTCTATAAAATACGTTTCGGCCGTTGGAGCCTGACGCTTCAACCAATGGCGGCGCGTCCCTAAAAATAGCACGCCCAGGCAGTAGTGATGTGCGACACGTTTAATGTTGAAATCGTTTAAACGAAACGTTTTCCGGCTGCAAACGATCGGACGATTCTTGCGCGGGGGCGATGCGGCCTCTTGTCAAATTACTTTGACCACATGTTATTGTTGTTGTGGTTGCTGTTATTATTTCCGCGAAAGCGAGGGAATGTTTTCACCGGCGTTGTTTTGTGTGTGTGTGTCTGTCTGTCTGTCTGTGACCATGATGACTAAAAAGTTGTTGACGGATTTGCACCAAATTTTATGCGAAGGTTCCTAGGGGGAAAGGGAAGACCAAGTTCGTGTTTCGTTACGATCGGTAGAGGGATGTGGAAGTAACGGTGAAAAAACTCCGTAAACCGGCGATTGTTTACAAAATAGCTCCGTCGGGAAATTCGAAACTAGAGGGCCGCATAATAGTAAGTGTGGCAAGTGTTGCCAAGTGTTGGCCACAAAAAACGCTTTCGCGGGGAGTTGTACTCTCTCAGAGTACTTTCCATCTAGTTGTTGTTGTGGTTGCTGTCGTTGTCATTGTTGTCACACGTAGGCCTACTTGTTGGCAAATAAAGATTATCTTGACATTTATTTGACTATTGGCACATACAGTGGGGCAAGATGACCGCCATAAATATTGTGCATGCTGTCGGCGCAACGATGACGTTCGGACTCAGCTGTGTTTACGACTGGATGCAAGTCGCTCTGTCCTTCGCAACGCGACCTGAACTTAGTACAATCGCCGTCTGCTGCATCCGTGTTGTCACCGCATTTATCACAAGCATCATGTTCATTTTCCGTATCCTTTCATGCAGTTTTAATTGTGACGCTGGCCGTGTCCATACCGGAAAACGTAATGTTTCGGTCTGGCGTCCGTCCATCTGTGCATATGTCCCGTGTTTTTTTCTAACATTAATAGGGCGCTCGGTGTCTTTCTAGCCACAATAGTACAATCGTGCTAGAAGCGTTCATCTCTCGAAATTTCGTAAAAGTTACAGTTTTCTTGGCTCACACCCCAACCGCTGCACTGGTGGGGGTGAAATTTGCCGTGGGGGAATTTACCGGCCAAATCTAACGCCGTCGGCGCAACGTGTCGCTCTTGCGGGGCAAAAAAACTAAAAAAAAACTGTATATTATAGTATATACCTTTTATTGCGTAAGCTAAATGCGTGCATTTGCCCATAATGTCCTGCTGCCATCCTGGCAGTAAAACAAGTCCCGTCGTTGATTGAAAGTCGTTAGTGTTTGTGAGATTATGACAGTTGTATAACTTTTTCACTTTTTCAAAAATCACACGAACGAGAGGCCTCCGTTCTCTCACACCGTCTAGTCGAATCATCGAATGGGAAGGTGATGGACCTACCTACGTACCCGTCCCTACAATGCTTTAATTCCAAGTTCTAAATATTCCCCGAAGACAAGATGAGTAGAATTTAACCTGTCAACGTTTCTTTCTGCATTTGTCGTCTCAATATTATTTACGTCCATAGCCTGCTGCTGGCGTCTTAACTCGGCTACTCAGCTTATTCGGTCAACTTTGTCTTTAGACACATCCAGGTATTGTACGCTGATGTAGGCTATCGTTTCTGTTTTTCTGCCTTTGCCAGCCCACCAGACGAAGATTTTATGTTTTCGGGCTGAACCGCCGTTCGTTCGTCCGGACCGATATTGTTACCATACGATATTTCACGAAAGCCTTGAACAATTTCGATAAAACTGACGAGGAATATTCGCTAGTACTGGGATCGGTGACCGTGTCCGTGTTCGACTCCCAGAGGCGGCACTTTATTTCGGTATGTAAGTAGCCACCCAGGTCGACTCAGCCTTCCACCCTCCGTGGGACGGTAAAATGAGTGCCAGCCAAAGGGCGGTGATGCTCTCCGGCTGGAAAGGTAACCGCAGGCTTGGCGGAAAGTATGGCAGCCTACCACTGGGTGGATGACTTAAGTCACCTGCGGGCTGACAGCCTGTACACTGGGATCAGCTCCGGGCCCAACGCTCGGTAACGAGTATGGGAAGCCTTTGCCTTTTTACTGATAACCTGACTGGGTTTTGGAGGTCAAATGTCACAGGTCAGGGCCACAGCATATCTGTCAAGGTGGCGACGTGGACGCTGGAACGTCGAAGTCTGTCTTTGTTGTGATAAGACTTGGTGGTAACGCTTCAGAATAGGCGTTGGTTCGAACTCAAGACAGCGCCGAAAATCAACAGTGAACACTTTGGGACAGACACTTTGGGACAATCAGTTCAAGACTGGCCCACGGACTATTATTTGGACCGCTTTGTCTGAGCTATATACCGTTTTCTGTTTTTAGTTGTTTTAATATTATCATTATGCCATCGCCATCCGATAGTCAGCAAATGTATTGTTTTCGGGCTGCCCGTCCGCCGCATTCGTTCGTTCGTGTGGATACATAACATAAATGAACTAGAGAAACTGTCCTTGATCAAGGATCGAGGTCAGACCGACCGCGTTACCGCGTTACTACTTCCCAGTTTACCACGCCCATGCACGCTGGACATTGACCTTTGACCTTGATTTTGACCTTGACTTTCAATTCCAGGCGAGCTATGATCATGACCCATGTATATGTGACCGGTTTGGCCACACAGTTAATTAAATGTTGACTAACAAAGACGACAACGACGACGTATGATGGTCCGCGGAATTTCCTTTTATTACTAATTCTTTTCTCTTTGATAAAGTTTGACAACGTTTTTACATTCTCTCACATCAGTTCCACGACAACTGCCCTCGCCGAGGTCATACCCCGTCGGCGAGGTCGGCCTCGTGGCGAGTGGCCAATCAGCGCGTCGCTAGTGGGTGATAGACCGCCTCCCGGGGCGAGATGGAGTGGTGCGGCGGGCTGTTGCTGCTGCGGGTGACAGGATGATGGATGGGGCTGGCGTGGGCCGACGTGCGTCGGACCCGCCCTGCGGAGAAATGTAGAAAATTGGGGAGTAGGCCTTGTTCCACCCCACTACATATACACAAAAAATCAAAGTTAAAGGTCAGTCGGTTCATAAGATAAGAGTGGAAAACAAACGATTGCAGTAACTTTCCTGCTAACGCGGTCGGTAAAACGTAGAACAATATTTACATGCTAGGAAAAGTAGGAATGGATTACATTTACAGCAGAGTGTATTTCGATAAAATTTGGTTTCGGCCTCGTTATTGGCTTCGAGGATTTGGTCTCGTTTAGCATCAGCGTCAAAGGGAAACATAGAGAGATGACATGGACACGTGTTACGAAAAGTCAATAATGACTGGGTGAAATGTATGTATCATGAACTGTAGTTGCAACTAGAAGAAGCCAACACTCACAAGAGTGCACACACCCACGCCGGCAATTTTTGTGACTCGTGACTTTTTGACCGAAAAATAAACGGACTTCCAGTACAGGACTCTCGGTGAAACATTTCTGTGTAAAGTTCGATGATCCTAGCTGCATCAGTTTTTCTGATACCTTGCGGTAAAACAAACAGACAAAAGCCACTGAAAACCACACCGCCGCGACGGCCGTCTGCATGGGTAATTACATTGTAACTTATCATGCGGTAATTGGCCAATGTCTGATGATTACAGGAGTGGACAAAGGCGAGTGCCGCTTGTCAGTGGACGATGCTGACGTTACATGTTATTTTCTGTCTGAGCTACTTCGACGAATTTCGCTACATCACAATCAAACCCGCGGTCACAGTCACCAACCGCAAAGTGTCAAATCCCGCGTGACGACTTCGAATAAACAAGGCCGCATTAACCGGGAGGCTTGGGAAGTTTTGACCCCTCCCCCTAACTGGAAGAGGTCAAACGTCCCGGTTGTGTTGGATAGCCACTAACAATGTACATTTTGACCGATTAATGAGTAATGACCCCAACTGACATTTTGACCCAACGATCGACAAGTGAAATTTGGCAGACAGCCGCGCATGCAATACTAATAACGAGCTGCAGTCTAAATTTGTTTATTTTCTTTTTGAACACTGACGAAATTTAGGCCTAATACCGTTGTTTTGGCACAGTTGTAAACGAGTATGTCGGTCCTACTTATTGCCGGGACGAAATGTACGCTGGCCACGTCGCATGCTGTCTCTGGTGAGTCACTGTGAGTACGCTGACGGGAGAGACAGACGGACGGACAGATGGACGGACGCCTTAATAATCTAAGCTTTCAGCTAGATGCGGCCATCGTAACAGTGTGTTTCCAATTTCGTGTTAATCAAAACGTTAATACGTAAAAAGGAATCTTGTCTTTGTTACTTATCGCGTGCTTTTAATACTAGCGTAAACGGCTGTCTCGGGCGCTACTGCTAACGTCTTGCGCATTGTAGTGTGACGCGGTTTTTATCAGCAGAATGTTAATGTTCTTACCGGAACGCGTTAGCGAGTACTGTTACACTACTTTGTTCAACTACATTCGTTCTTTAACTTGTTTTTTACGTTTTATTTCAACTATATGTAAAACTCTGCGCATGTCAGTGTTTAATAAAGAACTACTTACTTACTTACTTACCTGGTGATACAGAGACAAAGTTGAAAGCACCTGCACAAGTACAAATCTATCCAACGATGTCAACAATTGTTTCTCAATTCAAACGGCTTAAAGATGATATCCATTGATTTTTTGGTTGTTCAAGTAAATTGCCCATAGTATGTCTTTAATATAAGCAAATCTATTTGGATATTAAGGAACATCAAAGAATTAGGAAATTTTAAAAAAAGCGCAAGAAAGTGATTTGTTTACTATTGCAAGTGATGACGTCATACCAGGGAAACGAACAAGGGAACAGGCTATTGAGTGTTGAGTAAGACATTACACAACATAATGTATAACGACGTAGAAATAGGTTCTTAAAACATAAAATGGTATAATCAATAACTTCATATCTAATTTCTAACGTATAACAACGCAAACGAAACAAGCGTATCCTGCCATGACGTCACACATGACGGAAACAGCCAAAGAATAACTATACCAAAAAGACCAATAAACTTGTACTTTTTTTAGCACTTTACGGCGTAATTTATCAAAATTTGTTACACAGACGGGTTCATATTGCAGTAAGCAGCTAGAAACTAGTTTTAATCAATATGGTAAAAAAATCGTTGCATATCATCTTTAACATAGTCCGGCGTATCCTATTGGTTGTGCGTCTGTCCGTCTATAACGTTGCTGTATTGTAGCTTAACACCTAAACGGATCGATTTGGTTTTTACCGCACGACGCTGTGCTAGCGCCGTATATGCTGCCATCGTATGTCCGTCCGTATGTCAGTCCGTCCGTCCATCACAGATTGGTGTTCCATCAAAACTGCTGAACAGATCGATCTGGATTTCGACACTTGACCTTCCCGAAAACAGTACACATTCCAACCTATACGCCCACAAATTTTCGTTTCATGAAGAAGTGTGGCTCTGCTTAAGACGGGTGTGTTAATGAATGATTATGTCTCTGTGGCCGCGGTCGGCTGAACCCAACACTTGCTGGACTCTTGTATGACACGCGTTTGCATGGCCACCGAACATGCATTCGACGGTGAATAAGTCTTACTGTACGTCCTTCGGTCTTCAACTAATTCCTCTTTCCAATTGACAACAACTGAGCTTTGATGATTGTCTGGAGATTTGGACGGAAGGTAATCAGAACTGTTCTGTGGTGTATTGTGTACGACAGTTGTGCACAATGATGCACACACACGTGAACAGTTCTGAAATTTGCATGTTGGTTTAGGTTTAGATTTCGTTTTTGTGTGTTTGTGTAGGTTTAACGTTTATATTTTTATGTTAGCTTGCATCGGTTTATTTCGGTATTGCTTGCTTTTGTTCTTTTGGGTTTCGTTTCTGTAGTACCAAGCCAAGAGATTGGCTGGGAACAATGTCTCCGAAATGACCCAATTCTGTGTCGAGTGGGACGTAAAACTTTAAATCAATCAATCAATCAATCAATCAATCAATCAATCAGTCAGTCAGTCAGCTGATTAGAGCAGACATCACCTCTCGTACCTCTCACCCTGCCGCACACCGGTGCCCGAACCATAACATTTCAGGTGGAAAAGTGAGCTCCCAGTTTGTCGTATTATCGACAACGCCGATATGCGGCACAAATGTGGCAAGAGACGTCGGGCAACCGCGAGTAATGATTGTTGTCGTACAGAGCGACCAACATACTCTTCCTCTACGCCATTTCCATCACCCTCCATCTACCCCCCCCCTCTTCTCCGCGTCCCTCCTAGAATTTCTGCGCACGTCAGCAAATATAATTGGCGCCCGAAACGAAATTCGATTTCCGACGCGAAAGAGTCGCGCTGTTATGGAATGAGATTGTCTGACCACGAGGCAGGAGCTCTCTCGTCCTGTTCGGTCTTGGTCGGTCCCATGTGGTCGTTAGACAGATCGTTATTCAACTGCCGGCATGCGGCAGGAATTGACGTCATAGACTAATGGCGTCATGTTATGTCAGAATGTCAGTGATCTGAAGGGTCGCTGCTCCTGACTCTAGCTCTAACCCCAACCTTTCGCACTAATGACCCTTAAGCTGCGTTCTCACCGAAACGTAAGATCTTGCTCGATGTAAACGCATGCTAATGTATGCTAAATATATGCAAGAAAATGGCTGACGATAACATCATGTGTGACTCGATTGCTGCAGGCGTACAGATAGCCTTGTTTACTACGTATGTCAGCGATGGAAGAATGTTAACTGCAAAATAACTTTAATTTAAATTAGTTATTGCCATTCATTTCTCACGTCGTATGCAAATGTGATCACGTACAGGATGGGCGATGTCCTATAGGCTCTTCGGACGTGTGGCATGTTACGGCAACGTGCGGCGATACGCGCCACCGGAACGCAACGCAGAGCGACGCAACGCATCCGGTGTAAACGCAGCTTTAGACTCTGCGCTCACAGACGGCGTGAAACTGACTCCAGTTAGTGCTGAACAGTCAAGATAAACTTTAGCGATGCATGGTGGAATCGATATGTCGCCTTTATCTTGACGGGAACCAACTCTGCAGCCCATACCCACAGCATTTAATTGGTTTCTTCGATGTGCTCTTGCTTACTAGCCCGCACGGCATCGCCATGCCGAAGGGCTTATATTTTAACGCTGTGGATTTTTCTTTCTTTTTTTCGACGCTTAATCTCTGAGGTCATCGAACGGATCTCAACCAAAATTGGAGACATATTCACTCATGACTCCTATTTGAAAGATGTGGTCCGAACTCCCCCGGGAATTTACCACCCACGGGCTGAGGAAAACGCTTTTTGGGACCGACTTTGAACTTTGACCGAACATGATATCAACAATCGGAAAAACTTGTCAATCTACAGGGACTCTCTGCATGCCCCCAAATTTGGTAAACCTTGGTCAACAAACGGCTAAGAACGGTTGGCGAATTTTTGCCCACCCCCTAAATTTTCGCATTGGGAGACACTGCAAGCCTTACCACATGGACGTTATATAACACAGAGCAGGCAAACTTTGACACGTGTTATGTAGTGGCACGAGCTTACAGTCTAGAACTCCGACTTGTGGCGGACAGACGGACACACGATGATAGCATATACGGCGCTATAGCGTAGCGTCGCGCGGTAAAAACTGGTGGCCTTCTTTCGGGACACGATGTAGAGCCGTTGCTTTCCAACGAATTGATGTTTTGTGGCGCAGGTCGACGTGGCACGGCTGCATGACGCAGAAGGTGCTGTACAGCGATGATCCGGTGAATATCACCTGTACAGGTGAGAAGAGGTTCAATACTCACGACCACTGGTTGTCGGCGCTGACAGGTAACGACGTTCGACGGGTCTACCTGGCCGCGTCCAACTGCCGCAGCAACACCGGACTTCTGCTGCATTACCGGCTTACCGTGCACGGTAACGTGGACTCCACGCCATGTAGTAATTCGGCAACACCTCGCAGCCTTTCCTACTTTACCGTCTTGCCGCTACTATTCTTGCTGCTGCTGATCGCGCTATAACCATGGCAACGTCTCCTCCGAAACTGCCGAAGGCTACCGAATGTTACCGACGGTCGCAAGTATTGCGTTAATCGCCAGTATCGTCGCAACCGTATAAGAATTTCTATCGCGCCTCTTACAAACTGAAGACCGGTGCATTCCAGAAGTCAGTAGAAAGGGAAAATCTGTCAAGTGAGACAGAATTTGGCTACATTGAGTTTTTTAAATGTGGAGAAAACAATCAGCGAATATTGCGAGCGGTAAATATCCCTGATCTACGGAACAGAAGATAAATTGACGACATCGAAGACTGACATAGTAAAGACGATATGTTCAATTTTTTATGTTGTAGTTTTGTTTATTAATTCGTCAGAAATCGTCACATTCCTCGATAGCGGCTTCAGTTGCTGTCGCGTTCGGTAGCTGTCGGCAGAAAATTCGGCATTGTCAGAAACCCGAGTTGATGTGAAAATTATTTCTGTACGACATTTACGCGTCGACTTCATAGAACTGTTACAATTACTGCAGAACATGAATGGCCTGAGACTGCATGGCTAACAGTCCCAGAGTGTAAAGCTTGTTAGTTGGAAGCATTAACTGTGGCATTAAGCCTATTCACTTTTGTGAATCTTGGCGTCAACGCGACTTTTGGGGTAACATTCCGTGAAAGCTGTCCGTCCAGATGATCCTTAGAAGCCCGACCGCCAACGGTTTATGATGTATTATTAACCCTAAAACCATCATCTTTAACATTTAAAAGATAACAAAGGTTAAGCATTGGGGATATCCATATGGGTATCCCCGGGTAATATATTGGAGAAGGCAGAAGGGTTTGTTTGTTTACTGCAGATAAAACTCAGTATAAAATAAAAACCAAAAAAAACAAGAAAAAACAGACGAGTTCGAAAAATTCGTAGAAGAACCCGAAATTCCATAAATGTGGTCTTGTGTTTCCTTCTTCGTGTTCTCAGGCTATCAGTGTTAAATCCTTAATGAAATAAAGTTTAGAATGAAACGTTCTAAAACATATTATATGCTAGAAATGTCAGTCTACCGAAATATTTCGGCCACACCTTACACTAATCTTAGTTAACGAGCACAATTTGTTAATGTTACAAAACGTACATGACTTTCGTGTATTCGTCAGAGCATGTTTATACAAGACATCACGGCGTCATTTTCGCGTGTATTGAAACTGACGATTTGTGTGCTCAAAGTACGTATCGGCTTCTGCTATGAAATAGCATATTTTTTGGCTGAGTTACGGCCAGGGGCGGATCCAAAGGGGGGCCACGGGGCCATGCCCCCCCCACAAACCATGGATGAAAAATAAAAACTCAGCTGCCGCGCACACATGTTGGTACTGCAGCTACCATTAATGACCATAAAACAGCTCATAAACATAGCAGTTTAGCGCCATTTCACACATA
>Ga0209780_1002947_pt1 | contig 12415 bp, 6 predicted proteins | sample WorMetexBAHAMAS2_FD_187384 | JGI IMG/M metagenome (GOLD analysis project Ga0209780, IMG submission 187384) | Marine gutless worms symbiont microbial communities from Max Planck institute for Marine Microbiology, Germany - Inanidrilus exumae... | ecosystem: Host-associated > Annelida > Digestive... | reverse complement strand
AAACAAATAAAGTTAATGGGCGCTTAGCACTGCACTATATTTTGTATATTATTGCATATAATGCGTATGCCATAACTATGGACAATTTACGATTACTGTCTAGTGGTATACGTCTGCAGAGGGACCACGCGATGCCCACGGTATAAAAATTGTATAACTACAAAGTGGAATTTCTGTAGCAGATTCATAAATACAGGACTTAATGCGCAGTACTTGCCTAGCTATCATCTTGATGTGAAGTCATATATGAGCTTTTGATTAGTACCAAAATCGTCTGCAGAGGGACCGCGCGACGCCACCGGTATATTATACAACTGCGAGATGGAAATTCTGTAGCATATGCTAAAATTCAAGACTTCATGCGCAGTACTTGCCTATCTATCGTCTAATTTGTTAAACGAAGTAGGTTTGTCTCTTTTTCGGTACTTGAAGTAGGCCTACGTGTGTGCGATATCGTCGTTAAAAAGTTCACGTTTGCTATCTCATCTCCTGATGAGTTCTTGTCTGCCTTGTTTACCGACGACTTGGACGCATCTGATGACGACTTGGGTGGCTTTGAACCTGCAAAGTAACGCTGTTATGACAGACATAACGTCACGTGATGTAGCTTGCAGTACTACTATGCATACGACTTATGCTTACAATAAAATCTATCACCTGCGATAGCTCGCATGTTCCTGTCGCTGTTGTTGTGAACTTGCTGACACTCACGCATTGTCATGGCCTAGTTCTAGGGTACACGTCCGTCACTGCGGGTCACTAATTATTGCTTGATTTTCGGCCGTGGGAATTTGAGTCGGCTTATACGCGGGACGGCTTATACGCGAGTATATACGGTAGCTACAATTTTTGTAGCTCTCATGGTGGAGGCACTATGAGTGTATTGGTCGAAATTGTGGTGTTTGAAATGCATATTATATATATATTACATGAGCTCCATTGAGCAAATATGTCCCCTCCTTATTGTAATTATAATGAATAAACTCAAAGATGGTGTTGATTTTTACCCGAGCTGTGCTAGCGATGCATGGGTATTAGCTGTCATCATGTGTCTGTATGTGTCTGTCACACGTCGGTGTTGTATCAAAACGGCTAAACGTAGGATCATGCAAGCAATGCCACGTGTGAGATGTGAGCCCAGGCACTCTAGTTTTCCTACGCCGAGAGTCGTTGGTGGACGACCCCTTCCCCCCGAAATTTGAGCTTAAGGTGACCAGGCCCTTTCGATCACCACAATTTCGACCAATATCCGCTCATAGCGCCTTAGCTGTGATAACTGGCAAAGAAATTCAATTAGCATCGACCACATGCTTTCCAACAAGCCATAGATGAACCGTGTATGTTACCCCTAAGTCCACCAAAGGGTGGCTCAAAACGCTATTTTGCTGTGAAAACTTCCAGTGGTGAAGTTGTAGCTTTACCATTCCGCTATCTAATGGTCCATAGATGGATTGCGGGCGACGTTCACATCCACCTAAAATTTGTGCTCAAAGTGATCCATCCCTTCTGAAAATGCCGATTTCAACAGATTTCGCTTAATAGTGCCGCAGCTGTGAGAGCTAGCGAGAATAGTTCAATTATCGCTAATACGAAGTTGACAATGCGCTTGTCATCGAGCCATAGATGAACCCTGTGCGTTACCACTAAGTCCCCCAAAGGGTGGCTCAAAACGAGAATTTTTACATTTGGCGTTGCCTTTAATTTCTTCGTTGAAGGTAACCATAAACACTTTAAATTTGGTATGTGGGTTGAACATAGCAAGTCCCAGCCTACAGATGACAAACCGTCCTTGAATTGGGCATGGTCACATCACTTCACATGATCTATTTTAAATTTTTAGTCCTGCTAAGATATCTCTGGAACGGCTTAAGCTAAAGACTTCAAATTTGGTGTGCATGTTGATCATAGGAAGTCCCAGCTTACGGACGACAAATTGTCCCTGAAACAAGCGTGGTCACTCTCGTGTGACCTTTTTAACTTTTGGAAAATAATCGATAATATATCAAGGTAGCCTCATGGTTTCTATTAAATTCGAATAGGAAGTCGTATGCGCTCTATTATGTTGCCGATGACCTTGGGTGACCCTAACCACTTGAAACCACCTCAATTTCTACATTTTGCGTTGCAGTGTGCATCTTTGTAATTGGTGATCGCAAAAACTACAAATTTGACGTACAGTTTAAATGTGCAAGTCACAGCCTATGGACGACAAACCGTCCCTGATGGGGGCGTGGTCAGGTCATGTGACCCATTAAAAATTTTGGGGCTCCAATCATATCACTGAATTGGCTGAACCTAAAATCGTCAAATTTTGTACACGAGTAAGCCATATTTAAATTCTAACAACAGGATGACATATCACCAACAAAAGGGCATGGTTATGGTCACATGACTGTTTTAACATTTTGTTGTTTGTCGTGATGCGGCGCGTCGCGCAGGTTTGTCAGCGACAGCTGAGCTACTTGCTTGCAGTAAAGAGTTGAAATTGAGTTGGTCTTATGTAATTGTTGATTTCAGAAAATGTCTGACAAGTGCTTTAAGAAATGCGTATCTAAACCAGGAACGTCACTTGACAGTTCTGAACAGGCAAGTATTGTGTCATTTAACAGATGTAACTGTGATGTTGATGCATGCATTGGTGAAAGCTCGTAAGTCAGGGTTTTTTGAGTTAACAACACAGTTTTGTAGAGCACATTATTAGCTACATTTTGGTATAAAGTTTGTTACTGGGTAGAGCGTTGGACTTGCGATCAACAGGTCGTGGGTTACTATCTATCTTGCACTGTTTCCGAGATATTATCACTTTTTCCCCAAAATTTTACGAGGTCGCATGACTCTGAACACACCCTTTTGTGAGTAATATATCGTGCACGCACTCGTACTCCTCTGTATTAATCAGCACACGATATTTGAATTGCCTAGCTTCACCAAGTCCAAAGATAAGATTGTGGGCAAATTTAAAAAACGGGTCATGTGAATGATTTGACTCTGACCACACCCATTAGGGGGTAGACTCTCATCGCAAGGCTAGCACATCATATCTTCTACCTGCAGATAAAATTTGGCGACTCTAAATTTGACGACTCTAGCTTTAGCCATTACAGAGATATGATTGTGGGTGTCGAAATTGAAAGTGTGTCATGGGACCATAACCACGTCCTTTTTAGGGGTGGTTTGTCATCTGTAGCTAGGATTTGATACATTCTACATGTGTGCAAATTTTGACTATTTTAGCTTTAGCCTTTCAGGAAATATCATTGGGGCCCCAAAATTTAAAGTTGGTTACATGACCTTGACCATGTCCCTTTTAAGAGTGATTTGTCATTCTAATGCTGGGACTTGAGATAGCCTACCTGTGTACAAAATTTGGTCACTCTAGCTTTAGCTGTTCCAGAGATATGGTTGGTGCCCACAAATTTAAACGATTCATGTGCCCTGACATGCCCCTTTCAGGGACGCTTTTCCGTCTGTGGGCTAGCACTTGCTACGATCAGCCTATCTACCAAATTTGAAGTCTTTATCTCCATCCACTTTGAAGATATGAAAGTACGATATTGAAAAAAGTATCGAAAATGGGATGGTTTAGGGGTCACTCAAGGTAATTGGAAATAGGGCCATTCCATAGAGCGCATAAGAATTACTATTAGCGTTCCATAGTAACTATGTCCCTATCTTGCAATGTTTCTGAGATATACAGAGATATTGGTCGAAAATCGCCAATCTGAACTTATCCCACCTTTATTTGGCGCCACTGTTGGTGATGACCCTGATGGAATTTTGCCGAGATCTCTGGACTCAGAAAACTAGAGTCCCTGCTGACTCCCTGAGCTATCGTACGTCATTGATCCTGTGTTTACCATTTTGATACAGTACTGGTGTGTGACGGACAGACACATGACGACGGCATACACCGTGCTACGCTAGCATAGCAGCTCGCGGTAAAAATGCAAGATAGGGACACAGTTACTATCAAAGGCTAATAGGAACTCGTATATGCTCTGTCGAATGGCGCTATTTTCAGTGACCTTGAGTGACCCTACCAAAACCAACCCCATTTTCAATATTTTGTATCACCTTTTATTTCTTTGGTGAAGATAGAGACTTAAAATTTGGTAGATAGGTTGATGGTAGCAAGTGCTAGCCCACGGATGGCAAACCGTTCCTGAAAGGATGTGGTCAGGTCACATGAACCATTTAAATTTTGGTGGGCACCAACTATATCGCTGGAACGGCTGGTCTAATTTTGCATACACGTAGGCTAGTCAGTTGGACATTAGACCACTGTGTGTGTCTATGGAAAGAAAGCAGATATCATTGTCCACAATGCCTATCTCAGTGCAGTCTCGGTCTGAAAGTCCCAGCGTAAGGATGACAAATCACCCTGTAAAGGGGCATGGTAAGGGTCATGTGACCCACTTTAAATTTTGTTGCCCTATGTAATATCTCTGGAACAGCTGAAGCTAGAATCATAGAATTTTGCATGCGGGTAGACAATCATTCAAATCATAGCCTATGATGATAGATCACCCCTAAAAGGGGCGTGGTAAGAGTCATGTGACCCGTGGTGAAATGATACTCTTTGCGAATGGGATGGGACTGACTAGAAATAAGTGATAGATTGACAGTGTTGTTGATCGTGGGAACAAGGACAGATGTGCATTCTTTAAGGATCCAAGTAGGAATAGGGTTGGAATCGGATTAGGACAGTTTTTGTTAGAATCTCGAGGATTTCAGATTCAGAAGCAGGGGGTGAACGAGGAGAAATCAGGACATGTTATAGGAGGAAAAGATGAGCCTGGAGATGATGTGGTTGGGTTGCTGTCAAGATACAGACAAAGTTTAGATATTTTTTTGTGAAGAAAGAAGCAAAGCTGTCAACAAGTGCCTGTGGTAAAGAAAGGTAAAGGTTTAGATCATTTTCGGTGTAGTAGTTTGTATTGTTGTTACGGTGGCAGGAATTTGCAACTTGGTCGGTGGCGGTGTTTTTTGACATGCCACCGCATTGGCGGTGCCGGTGGTGGTGGCAAATATCTGTCGGTGTCAAGGCTAGGGTTGTTAATAGGAAACAGGTGGATGTCGCGGTTGGTTGTCCTGGAATGCGCTAATTGCTCACTGCACGCGACGGTGGCGGGTGCACTAAGTGAGACCATCACGACGGTCTCACTAAGTACCGGGCCTAGACAGTCGCTGCTGCGTGCTGCTGTCCGATTTGCTAGTGGGGAAGCGGACGAATGAACCTGTGGTATTTATTTCAAACAGTCATAAAAGAGCACCAATCAAGAGCAAAGTGGGTGTATTTCCAGAGGTTTTCAGCATGGAGGATAGTAGATCTGAAAGCATGGAGATTGGAAGTGTACCAGAGGTTGAATAGAGATTGGCGCCTGGTGAATTTGGTGATGATATGAGCATGTTTGTCTAGTAAAGCGCACAGTGATATTGAAGGCAGTGAGGAGAGATCCGAGTGATTTTGGAAGATGTGTAATAAGTCTAGAGGATTTTAGGTCCTTGAGAAAGGAGTCGGTATCTATAGAGTGGAGGTGGCAGAAAGAGTGGAGTGTTGGAGAAGGAAGTGGTGTTGCTTTGTAGTCAGTTTGATAAAAACAGGAAAGAGATCAGAAGGTTAGCAGTAGTTGGAAGAGAGGTGGAGCAGTTGAAGAGTTGGACGAGCTTATGACCTGTTTTTTGTTGATGGCAGAGAAATTTACATGTTGAATAAGGTTGAAGGAAGACTGAATGGATAGAAACTGAGATGTGAGGTGATCAGTAGGGTCATCAAGATGAATGTGAAGTTTCTGGTGATGATGAATTCATGAGGTGTGGTAGCAGCAAAAGAGGAGCAAGAATTGAAGTCTTTGAGAAAAAAAACAGATTGTGTAGTTGGTTGTAATTGTTCGTAATTGGTTTAATACTATTGGTTTGATAACCCTGAGACAGGAACGTCATTTGGCCTGGAGAGAGTTCCTGTTTTGTAAACAGTTCTCATTTGGGGGACCCGCCCAACAGTTCCAGAACAGATGCTTTTCTTAACACAACTGAAAATAGTATAAATGGTAGCATTATTATTCGGCTCGAAGCTAGGCTTTAGCGAAATATTGGATTCACTTTACGGCACGTTTTGGCGGTGTTTACACATTTAGCTATAACTCTTGTGTAAAGTGAACTGATTTGGATGAAATTGGAGCACTCTGAGCACATTGTTGAAGGCTGGCCCTGACAGTTTGGGCGCGATCAGCGCAGTAGTGACAGCTGGAGAGCCAGGCAAAATTTTGTTTTGTTTTTGTCATGTCAGCAACGCATGATTTCTCCTATTTGCCGTCGGACAAATTTCACGTAATTTGAACACAACATGTTGATCAGTGTCGCGATGAAATCGTTTGGAACATAATTTTGATAATTTTGCCGTAAAGGGTAATTTGTCCAAAAAATGCAAACATTTCTCAATTTTTAACGTCTTGCCACTTCAGGCCGCCATAACTGTACAATGATCATAGGTCGCTCGAAATTCAGTACCAAAATAACCCTTTATGGAATTTCTAGTTTCCATTTTTACCGTTCAAAGTCAATTCCCTGGCCAGTACAGTCCATACACGGTACGTACTCCCAAATTTTTCTGACACGTTGGATGCGGGTTGACAACACGGCATATAACGTTGACATCACTCAGTTGCAGGCAGCCAGTCACCATCGACTATTGAGTCACTCACATGACACTAAGCTTCGTTGAATACAGGAAGTAAACAGCTTGTGCTCAGACAGCTGAGCGCTTCGAGCCGAATACTGTATTCTGAGTATTCCACACAATACAGCCATCTAGTTCATCATTGTGGATTGATTTTAAAAAGCTTTCCAACACCAAAGGCTTACCGTTTACATACTGTCTTGTTTGAGTGCAATAATTTACCTCTATTGTTTAGTGATAAATCACACACTCTTATGGTAGTGCGAAAGTATTGCAAGGACGATGATCGAAGTCAATGAGGAATGGCAAAATTAGACCCCCACCACCACCACCTCCAAACACCTCAACTCATCATCACCAAACGTTGAGTACATGATTATATCGCAGATATCTGCAAAATTTTGTCCAGCTTCGCTCGGGGGGTTTCGTTTCTACTCATGCGTGACTTTCTGTACCACAAGTTGCGCGGTTATTTTTTTATTTTTGTGGGGTCCTTCCAATCACCTACAGCCAAGACGCCCACACTGATTTTGATGCAAAATACGTCAACAGACGCGGATATGCACAAGGATGTGCCTTTTTGGGGTCACAAAACCAAAATCTAAAACTTAGACCTTTACCCCCGAAAACCACCATTTTTGGGCCTGATTTTGGACTTAGAATGTTTTGACCGAAAACCACTTAATAGTAATAGTCTCAGGTGTAAACAACCCATAATCTTCCTCATAGCCACATAAAAGTTGTATAGTGGTTAGGCAATTTGGTATTGGGTATTTTAAATATGTAATTTTTTTACCCCCGGTGCATGCGCAGACAGCTGCTAGGCCTTTTATACAGGGCCATATACTATTTTGGCAGATAACTTAATGTATCTTGATCGTAGAGTTGCAAACTGGAGAGACAAATCAGGGTCGGGGATTTCAAATGTGGGAAAAATTTGCCCCTACACACAGGTCACGTGATACGGCAGAAGTGCAGCGCAGTGGCTCCAAACGCATTGTTACCGGTAACAATTGTGGCCTAAAGGGTACGTCATAACTCATAAATCAAGAACGGATAGACATACTGTCTTCAAACTTGGTGGAGGTACTGACCACGTGACCCGCCACGCATGACCACTGTCCAAAGTCTAAAAGTTCACAAGGTTACGTAGCGTATCAGCAGCAGCAACGCTATAATTCGGCAAAGGATAGCCCTATCAACTTAAAACGTGGTGGGAATAATCATCGTGGGTGGCTCATCATGTGGCACGCTTCCTAGGTCAGTAGGTCAAATAGACTGGAAGTAGAAATAGGGCAGACATTCAGCTTACACAGTTACAAAGCCAACTGAAAACGTCCTCCAGTCGCCAAAATATCGCACTTCATAAGGAAATTGGGGTCAAAGAAACGAATGCCCATGTCAGAATTTTCACTGAATCTTATAAGTAGCTGCTTCTGTGCATGCGCAGTGAAAATGTCGCTAAAATTGTTATAAATGCTGCTAAATCGCCAAATTTTGAAATTATGAAATCTATGTCACTGAGAGCGGCCACTGTAACATATTTAGGGCTGCATTCGCAGCATTCGTGATTCGGTGCATGCACAGACATCTGCAAGGTCGTTGATACGGCTGTGCACTAGTTTGGCAGATAACTCATTGTATCTTGATCGCAGAGCCATAAATATTGCAAAGTGGATAGACAAATCGGGGTCAGGGATTTCAAATGTGTGAAAATTTTGTCCCCTACACGAACGTAATGTGATACGGCGCATGTACAGTCGCTCCAAATGCATTGACAATCACGGCCTATGAGACGTCATAACTTGTGACTAAAAAACGGATGGGCGTATGATCTTCAAACTCGGTGGAGGGGTTGATCACGTAACCTGCCATGTATGTTCACTGTCCAAGGTCAAACGACAAGGTCAGAAGGTCCCAAAACGTATTGATCAGCAGCAAGAACGCTGTAACATGGCAATGAATAGTCATTATCAGTTTCAAATCAGGTGGGAGTTATTAACAGGAGGGCTCGTCAAGTGGTACTCTTCTGGTCAGTAGGTCAAATAAACCAGCAGTAGAAATGTGGCAGACTTTTAGCTAATCCAATGAAAAATCAACTAAAAACGTCCTCAGATCGCCGATATTTTGCTGTCTATGATTAAATCAGCGTCTAGGAATCGAATGATGTCAGAACTTTTTAGTGGAAGCTCCTAAATGACCGTTTCTGCACATACACAGTGAAAATATAGCCAAAATTCGCCCTATGTGCTGCAAAATCGTCAAAAATTGGATCCCTTGATATGAAATCGACATCACTGAGAACGATCGCGGAAGGGTTTTAGGGCATCCTTCACAGCTTAAGTGATTTTGCGCATGCATAGATAGATCTATGGCCTTTAACACAGGCTGTACATTATTTTGGCGGATAAGTGTATGTATCTTGGTCGTAGAGTCATATTAATTGTGAAGTAAATAAACAAATCGGAGACAGGGATTTCAAATATGTAGGGAAAATTTGCCCCCTATGCTTAGGTCACGTAATACGGCGCATGCGCAGTGGCTGCAAGCCTGCAAATGCATTGCCTATGAGACGTCATAAGTCATAACTGAAGAGCACATAGGCGTAGGATCTTCAAACTTAGTGGAGGGGTTGATCACGTGACCTGCCATGTATGCCCACTGTTCAAGATAAAAAGGTTAAGGTGACAAGGTCACGTAACGTAACCGCATCAACAATGCTGTAACTCGGCAATGGATAGTCATCTCAACTTCAAACCTGGTGTAAATTATCATTTGTGGGTGTCTCCTCAAGTGGCACTCTTCTAGGTCAGTAGGTCAAGTAAACCGGAAGTAGAAATATAGCAGACTTTTAGCTTATCCGATGAAAAATCAACTGAAAACGTCCTCAAATCGCAGATATTTTGCTAAATGTAATGAAATCGGGGTCAACCAATCAAATGCTGATGTCAGAATTTTTACCAGAAGCTCCTAAATAGTCGTTTCTGTGCATATGCAGTGAAAACATAGCTAAAAATTATCACAAATGCTGCTAAATCTCCATAATTTCAATCACTTCATGCGAAATCCCGAACAGTGCTAACAACTGTGGTTGTAGATTTTGGAACATTCACAAGTCTTGTGATTTTGTGCAGGTGCAGACAACCTTTAGATTAGCAAAATTTAGACAGCTAAATTAATAGGACAGCAAATATTAATGTCAGAACTCAAAAGCTTCACAATTTAAAACGGCGTGTAAGGACGACATTGGCTAAGTCGCACAACTAAAACAGCAAAAATCAAAAAGGTGATGTGATGTGCTGCTAAGTAATATCAGCTTTTTGATTTTTTTCTGTTTTAGTTGTGTGACACACAACTAAAACAGAAAAAAATGTGTGACTTAGCCAATGTCGTCCTTACAAGCCATTTTAAACTGTTAAGTTTTTGACATTAATATTGTTTAGTAATTGCTAGCGCTGCGTGTGTATGATTGCTTTAGAAATGTGTTGCAATGTGCATGGACCGCTACATGGACACATGGAATATCGTTTCACGGACATATGGCCAACGACTGCAAAAAGAACAAAGTCGTTTATCGTAGAACTGTTGTTAATTCAGATTGCAAGACTTTTGCAAAGTTTTAGGGATTTTGTAGGATTTTTACTAATGTGGCAATTGCATAATTTCAAATGTGAAACGACAGCTGATATTGGACTATGGTTTTCAATCACTATATGTTGTATGTGCAAAACGATTTACAGCATAGAAGGATTAACAAGGCAATTAAAGCAGCCCAGTGTCTGTTTGTTCACACTGCGTATCCACAACTAACATCACTCTCATTATGGGAGTTCTTAACCATAACCACCCCACGCCATCCGTTTTTGTTAATTTTGGGTCTTGGAATTGGTACAGGTAAACACTTCATATTTAATACACAGGTTAACCGTGACCAGGGCGTTCCAAGATGGTAATTATTTCCCAAACAGGTCACGGGGTTTGTATGGCCCACTGGTAAGCACTGGGAGTCTCTATACTGCAGTGCATACAGCAAAAGGAATCATTCTGTCGTCAGTAATGGCAATGGCAGAAAGGATTGTTGATTCCTCAATAACAGCACGATAATGCGATGCGGCATTTCGTCAAAATCCTTTGACCTCTTGTTTAAATTTTGTGGCCCCAATCATATCCCATGATTTAGCAAAGCTAGGCACTTCAAACTTGCATGATATTGATTACTGACGATTGCTAGTGTATGCATGATAGATTAATCTTAAAGGATGTGTTCAGGGTCACGTGACCTGCTTGGAAAATATCTTGGAAACGGTGCAAGATAAAAACAGTTGCAGGGATATGATTGGGGCCCCAAAGTTTAAACAAGAGGTCAAAGATTGACTAAATGCCGCATCGCAGTGAGAGCAATCTTGTGATCTCGAGACTAGGGTCTCGAGGGCACTCGAGTCCACTTTCTAAAAATCTTGGTCTTGAGGCAAAGGTCATGGCTGAAGACCGCTGATTTACTGACAAGGTTATCAAAAATATCTGTCTGTGTCTGTCTGTGTGTTTGTTTGTTTGTCTCTCTGTCCACTTGCATTATTGCATATCTCAAAAACCACCCAAATTTCACCAAATAATCTGTACATGTTACCTTTTGCCGTGGTTCGGTTCTCCTCTGACGGCAGTGCTACAATATGTTACGTACTTACGGTTTTGTGGATGGCGTTATGTTTTCATGTAATACAGGAAATAGACTACAATCAAAGATGGCACGTATGTTTCGTCGAGTTTGCCAGGTGGCGGCACCAGTCGGACGTCAGACAACGTTGTTTGGTCGAGATCACCGGGGCGAAGCGTGCCGTCTCCGACCGCATCTTGTTTTCATTTGTCATTTACTGTTTTTGCTAAAAGTGTTGAATGTAAACTTTTGATCATGATCTGTAGACCTAGATGAGCGGTCTTGGTCTTGATCTCGAGACCAGACGTTAAGGTCCTGGTCTTGAACTCCAGTCTGTAAGTAAGGTCTCAATAACAAAACTTGTTGACGGTGGCCGTGTTGGAATTTCATCAAGATCTCTGGCTTCAGAACACTAACGTTTCTATGTTGTCATGTGGCATTGTTTGCATAATGTCACGTTTAGCTGTTTTGATACAACACCGGCTTGTCACGGACGGACAGCATGCCATAAATCCGCAAATAGAACACCCACGGCTTCTTGTAGTACATGTGCGTCAGACTCCTGGCTTGTATTTGAAGCCAGGCTTGTATTAATACATTCACATTAGAGTGAACTGATGGCAACATGTCGGTGAATGGACAGTGCAGAGCGTTCAGAAATTACTTTCTAATTGCTAAACATTTAATATGGTTTAAATTGTTTGTGTCAGTTTCTGCTGTGTCATAATGTGAATGCGCAGTTGTTGCTCAATTATTAAGTAATGTATCAGTAGCTTACTGGTAGTCGAAGCATGGCGTGTATTCAAACAGACAGTACAGAAATATTGTTACTTTGTAATTTGTGGTCTTTTTATTGTGTGTAATATGTACTGATATTCACATTCTCATTAAAAGTCGTTGAGATAGGATACATCAGAAACCACAGTATTGCACTGTAGTTATTTTGTGTCAATAATAACAAGAACTCATCAGGAGATGAGATAGCAAACGTCAACTTTTTACGACGATATGGCACGTACGTACTTCAAAATACTAAAAAAGAGAACCTACTTCGTTTAACCAATTAGACGATAGCTAGCCAA
>Ga0209780_1002946_pt1 | contig 12416 bp, 12 predicted proteins | sample WorMetexBAHAMAS2_FD_187384 | JGI IMG/M metagenome (GOLD analysis project Ga0209780, IMG submission 187384) | Marine gutless worms symbiont microbial communities from Max Planck institute for Marine Microbiology, Germany - Inanidrilus exumae... | ecosystem: Host-associated > Annelida > Digestive... | reverse complement strand
ATATCTCGCTGCCATGACCTACGAGGAGAAAGCGATGACGCATATTGGGCCTCCGAACCGGGCCTCCGAACCGGACTGGAAGTTAAAATTTTCAACTTTTGAAAATCCAAGATGGCGTTCACTAACGGATGAACACCTGACTGAGCAGCATTGACAGCCAGTGTTCCTATTTCAGTAAGCCAAGTGTGAGCATTCATGTTTGTTGTTCATACATCGAATTGTCACGGTCAAAACTGCACAAGACGGGCGATCTTTAGGTTGGGAATTGACACGTTAATTGCCAACATTCTAGTTTTATTTTATTTTACATGTGGGGATGGCATTAAAAGAGGATCCGTGATGTCAGCAAACTGAAGCAGTGCATGACTGAGGTGTTAACATTGGCTGCAGCAGACAGTCACTGAAGAAGCTCACACCACGTAAATGGCTTAAACGTCTGCCAGCTTGTGTTTGTATCCGAGATGGACGTTTTCAGCATTTGCTTTAACTTATGGATTATTTATCAGTTACGTGGACTGCACTAGGCATTAGCTACAAACACTACTGTCAACTTCTGACAATGGTGAAGTCGTTTGTTGCATAAACTTCACAGAGTTTGTCGACAAATCATATTCCCAAAGTTCTTGCATTATCTGCATTCTCTGCTTCATGTATCGCACAAAAATTAAGTAAATCATCACTCTGATTTTTTGTAGCATTGTCATTGTCATCTGTCTGCATTGTTCACTCAGTAAAACCGATTAACTTTGATGGTATAAGTATAAGTTCAGCCGTTACTTCAGAGTTTTGAATTTCACAAGGTAGTGCAGCAACACAGTTAAGGTGAGGTGGAAGATCCTGTAATAGTTGTATAGAGAGTTTCCGTGGGAATCTGTCGGTGAAAGAATTTGAAAATTGGTCTACATTTGCCAAAGTTATGATCAAAAGTCAAGTGTATTGTTTTTTTTACTCACACTGTATAAAAGTCCATATTCACGTGAACATCTGCTGACTGAGCCATTTGCTCCATAATGCAGTCAACTGCACAACAGAAGAGGGCTAGAGGCAGAATGCAGCCCTACTGGATGCCACAGCATGTGTATAAGCTGTCAGACATCACATCACCTAATTGTATGCAATTTGTTGTGACAGCGTGCAGTTCTTCAATTAACTTCATGATGAATTGGGCCATTACAACTCCACGAAGAGCTCCCCACAATGCCTGTCTGTCCACTGAGTCAAAGGCCGATTTTAAGTCAACAGGGGCCACATGAAGCATCCAGCCGATTTCTCGATGTGGATACTGTGCATATTCCAGCTGTGAAGCCAGTCTACCGAAGTGTGCGGTGACTGGTGAGAAGCCGGATGATTGGAGCTAACGAAGTAACAAATAGAACTGCATTTACTGTACCAGCGCGCAAGTCTTCAGTGATATGTTGCGACCAGTCTTTGTGGACGACCTTCAGACTATTTGATTCAAGTCGACGTACTTTGACAGAATCCTCCGCTTCCTTCTCCAACAAGTCACTGACATCCTGCAGTGTCACAATGTGCCAGTTATATTTAAACAAACCAGAAATGAATCCTGGACTATTATCCAGCACTGACTGTTCAATAACTGATTCAAGCTGTTTCAACAGAACATCAGTTTGTATTGTACGACAGTCGGCAGGGTTTGCAGTCGGAGTCAAGAGTCCCCAGAGATAGATTCTAGCCCAGGGCCAGAGTCGGATTCCTGCCAAAAAAGGACTCCGCATAGGCCGTACCTGTTTTCACAATCTTACAGAATATAATGAAATAATGGATAGTGCATAATAGACAAAACCACGGATACACGGTCTCTTTATTTGTGGCAATTTGTGGAATTTGTCTGTCTGCATCGTTCACTCAGTACACTGTCACAATCACACAAGCTCAGGAGTCAGTGTCCAACATTAACCCGGAGTCGGAGTCTGGGGATTTTTAAGGGCTGGAGTCGGAGTCAGAGTCGGAGTCCCACAAAAAATGAGGAACGCATCCCTGACGGCCGGATGGATGGCCAAATAAACACTGGGCTGTATCATATACGAGCTATACACAAAATGGGAAAAATAGACAGCTGCACTGATATGGAACTCAGTGTCACCCACTGATCACTTATTTACTTATGGCGTGAGACATGATGAGTGACCCTGGCTTCTCTCACATTAAAACAACTTTGAGCATGACGAATGACTTTCAAAGTGACGACTATCAATATAACTGCTTTTAAATATTTAAATAATACTATCTGACTAACAAGTATCAACGGCCCTAATGTAACCAAGCAGCTGCCATCAGTACCTCAAAAAATCGCAACTGTCTGTCACGACTCCAGAAGAACGGATGTCGAAGAACGTGGTTGGCTGTCGGCCGCTTGTCAGGACTGCATGCAATCATTGACTCAACAAGTTCACACACCAGGCAATGATCTGCAGCCACATCATCTTCTAGATTTAGAGCCCAGTAGCAACAAAGTGCACCAATACTCCTACATTTAGCTGTTCTAATGTCCAAGACATCAGTTTGATCTGGAAGTAGTTTCACATTCATTATGCAAACGAGATGAATTACGGATGTATCAGTAGCCTTTACTACATACCATTATCACTATTGTCATCATTATTCAGCTCGAATCTAGGCTTCAGCCAAATATTGGATTCACTTTACGGCATGTTTTGGCAATGTTCACGCGTTTGGCTATAACTCCACCAAAAGTGAACCGATTTGCATGAAATCTGGAGACATCTTAGAACATTGTTGGGGGCTGGCCCCAACAGATTTTGGGCACAATCTGCACAGTAGCGACAGCTGGAGAGCCAAGCAAAATTTAACTTTTTTGTCAGGTAAGCAACACACGATTTCATCAATTGCCCATCCGCCAAATTTCACAAAATTTGAACACAACATGTCAAACGGTGTCACGATAAACACTTTCGGAATCAGATTTCGAAAATTTTAATGTAAGAGGTCGTTTTTAAACAATGCAAAATTTGTAAAAAAAAAATTTAACATCTTGCAACTTCATGATTTCATTGCTCCGTTTGATGACAAAAGTATGGAAACCAGTCTAAGAGTCTAGATATGCTACAATTACTATTAGACCGCACCGTAGTACTACGTACACAGATGCGGTCTATTGTTACCAACCGAGGAGCATGGTCTGTCTGTTTGTCTGTCAGTTTGTCACACTAATGACCCCTGCAAAAACAGCTGAAGCAATCAAGATGCCGTTTGCGTTGAGGACTCGGGTGGGCCCAAGGAACCACGTATTAGACATAGTGGAGTGCTTCAAGCTGAATGCTGTATTGTATACATTCCACACACTACGGCCATCTAGTTATCAAAATGGCAAATGAAATGAAATGCACACAATTATCATATTATGAATATTAACTTACTCATGAAAACGTATATGTAGTGTGTTTGTATTTTATAAAGGCAGTTATAAGTGCTATATGTTGAGCCTTTCTGTCCTCTAGAATATTTGTACCTCTAGGATATTTGTGTCCACCTGTGCTCATTACCACGCCAGTGGTAGTCACATAGATAGCGTTTTTCAGCTGTATTTATGCGTTTGTCAGTTTTTCCACACAATATCTCAAAAACTAATGCAGCTAGGATCACCAAACTTGACAAAATGTTCCACCATGAGTCCTGGAAATCCATTTATCTTGGGGTCAAAGGTAAAGGCCACGAGGCATAAAACACTGTTGGCGTGGGTTACAGCACTCTTATGAGTGCTGGCTTCTTCTAGCATTTTGCTTTTTTCATAATGTTGTGAAATAAACGACTACTTTCAAATAATTGAGTTTTCAGATCGCTGACCATCCGCTTGCAAGGCAGATAAGCTGTAGTCTCCAGCAGCTATATTAGCCTGGTGCCGAAGGTCATCTCCAAATGGGTGAAGGCCTCCTGATACGACGTAATACATCACAAGACCCGCTGAGAAGATATCGACAGCATACGTCTACAACACAGCAGATGCATTTAAAGTCAGTACAATCATAACGAATATGACTGATTGAGTTGTGGTTTTACGTCCCACTCGACACAAAATAGGTCATTTTTAAGACGTTCTTCCAAGCCAATCTCTTGGCTTAGTACTGAAAAACTGAAAAAACATAACAAAAGCAAACATGAATCAGTAACAAAATATACTACAACATAAAACTAGATGGCTGTATTGTGTTGAATGAACACAACACAGTATTCGGCTCGAAGGCTATCCGTGCACAAGCTGTTTACTTCCTGCATTCGAAGATGCCTAGTGTCACGTGCCTGCGACTGAGTGATGTCAGCGTTATCTGCCGTGTTGCTTATTTACAGTATCCAATCCAAGCCTGCTTTTCTTCCATGTCGGTCAGCCAGGCGGCACAGCGGCGTACTTGGATTACCCGATATCGGACATTGGGCAGGTATTCTACAGGCCGCAAGTCCTTTCTGTCACTGAATCAACAGCATCAAAGCCTTGATGAAAACACAAAGCACTGACCCCAACCAGTCGAGTGGACTCATCGTCTCTTTATCCACCACCAGACTGCTGGCGGAAGCGGCATTACTTCACTTAAGCCAGCCCTCCAATGCAAGTACCAAATTAATTACTCAACTAGAAGAAGCTAGCACTCACAAGAGCCGTGTTTCTATGACTCATGACCTTGACCTTTGACCCCAACATAAATGGGTTTACAGGACTCATCGTGGAACATTTCTATCTCCAGTTTGGTGATTCTAGCAGCATCAGTTTTTGAGATATCGTGCAGAAAACCAGACACAAGGACAAACGGCGGTGTAAACCGTACCCCGTGACTGCCATTGGTGTTGGTAATTAAGATGACCAAAAACTAGAACTAATCGATCACTATCAGAACAATGGCCTCTTGGCATCTACAAGATAAGTTTCAATTTCTGTGTACAAACAAATAACCCTCAACAGAGCAAAAAGCAAGGGGTGGAAATGGAAAGAAAAGGCACAATAAGAGGAGGAAGTACAGGAATGAGTGCAAAAAACGAGACAGAGAATTATGACAGGTGAAGGTAAAGGTTGTCATTACAACTGGAGCATAGTCAGGGCGCTCATCAACCTTTCATATGCCTTGAGTCCGTAGGTAGTTACACTACTAAACCCTGTAATGCATGGCCAGTATGAAGCCAAATGGTTAACTTCCCAGCCAAACAGCGTCACTGTCCATTGACTGATACCACAATTTACAGTTTGGTGATAGAGGCACAAGGGTATAAACAAAATGCCCAGATTCAGTGCCCCGTCCAGGAGTACAACCTGCGACCGCTTTATTACATGTCCAACAGCTAACCCAGTGCCACACTATGCAATCTCAATAATATGATAGCTTTCCACTAATTAATCAGCTCACAACATAAAATAGTCGTCTTCATTCACTTCGACGACAATTACATCAAATATTACTTTAAAATGTTGAAATGGAAGACTAAAACATATTACAGCATTGATTGATGCTTTAGTATTTTTTAAATCTTTCACATTAACATCAACAACGTCAGCTAGCCAGAGACATCCCTTCATTTCAGATAGAACCATGAGAAAAAAACAATAAATTTTTAAAAAGTAATATTTGCGATAAATGCCGCACAAATTGCAACAACCGGGATCAACTGGCATGATGATTGACTGACTTAAGGTTTTATGCCCCATTCGACACAAAATAGGTCATTTTGCAGAACGTTCTTCATACTGAAACTGGCATGATGAATGCAACACTTACTGTTCGCAGTATGCCATCGAACATCTCCGGTGCAATCCATCCCTTGGTGCCAGCAACTCCAGATCGCTGTGAGAACGACATACGCCCATTGGCCAGTTTCTTACACAGACCAAAATCCGAGATCATTGCACGAACGCGTCCATGTGCAGAGTCAGGCCGAGACAGCAGCACATTGTGTGGCTTTATATCTCTATGTACTATGCACACGCACACACAGACATGCCAGGTTAATAATGACTTTACCCCATAGGTGGTTACACTACTAACCTCTGTAAAGCATCGCCAGTACAAAGCCAGATGGTTAACTTCCTAGCCACACAGCATCACTACCCATTGACTGATACCACAATTTACAGTTTGGTGACAGAGGCACAAAATTGTGAACAAAATTCCCAGAGTCATTATGCAGTCGTACCGCATAATAATTAACAAATTTTAATACTGTCAGATGCTGATGGCTTTTCTAGAAAAGCCCTCACTGGAGGTCACACCGACCACTTTGCAGTTGGGTGTTACTTATTTAGTTTCCAATTCAGGTCTGCTTACTTCCATGTCGACCAGCCAGCCAGCACTGCGGCATATCCGGTTTTTGCAATTTTGCTTTCACTTTAGCCCACAGAGAAACATCTTGATTGAACTTTGACCTACGACCTTGACCCACGACCTTGACCTACATAGGGTTAAGGTGAACCACCATGCCAAATATGTATTTTAAACGTCATTTAGTTCAAACGTTATCGTCCAGAGACACAGACAGACTAGACATGCCACATACATCCAACCAACTTCTCTGCATGGCCAAAAAGTGGTGAGTAAAAATTCTGTGCAGCTGGATGCCCTTCATGATGGAACCACTCCCTGAATATCATAGCAAGAGACGCTGTCCTCCATAAGCACCTGAGTGTGTTGATCACTGAACTACATGGGCGGGTTACCATTCTGGGTCAATAAATGACAAAAAGCACTGTAATATAGCAAAATTAATTAAAGTGTTTGAAGTATGTTTACAAAGGATGCAACAATACCAATGTCCAGAGAATGCAAATGGGCAATTCCTGACATCATCTGTTGCAATAATGTTGTGGAATCAATGAGGCTTCTGTCAAATTTATCTTCAACATAATCCTGCAGTGTAGCTGCACACAGTTCAAGTGCAATGTAGCGGAACTGAGTATCTTCCTCCTGAAACATTTACATCGTCAACATTTCTCACTTTCATCATATCACTCCCGACTAATGGCTAAAAATGCTCAGATAACTCCAAACTGCAAATTAAGAGTAAACATAAACATGACAAATAAACTGAGAAATAAAAATGAATATGTTAGACAAATTCCCATCAATGTCAAGCTCAGTCAACTCTGTGAGAATTATGGCACAGGAAACTAATGTTAACATATTCAATTAATTACGAAAAGATCTGCCATATAATCGAAGCAAAGAAATGAAATGGTAAATATGCACACATTACATGCAGAATTTCAAGTATATCTGCATTTGGTGATGTGATCCTGCATTATAACAATAACAGTTTGCAAACCCAATACATTTCAATATTACTAAATATATTTTACATTTTTACAAGTTATTATTTATTATTCTAACAGTCCACATTCAGTAGTCTTTATTCTAGTTTTCAGTCACAAGAAGAACATAAGCAATGAATTTAATCTTCCAATTTTGATGCAAAATAATAATAATAATAACCTACTAGTGCTCCATTCGGTCACACCTCATACCTATGTTGCATTTGCCGCCTGCTAGTTTGAATTTCCCGGGCATGCGGAGCACAAGCCCGCGGGCTCCAGCGGTGCTTGCTAACCCCCAGGACCGTCCGGAGGGTATAACGATGCCACATGAAATGTTTGATCCAGATCCACTCAAAACTGTGGCCGTGCATAAGGAACAAAAACACACACACATTTACGGTTTTATGTATATATAAGATCTTACAAGGAAATCTCAAAGCAGTCGATAGGTGGACAGAGATGGATTGTGTCAGTCAATGAGCAAATGACTAAGTAAGTGAGATTTATACCTACGTTTAAAGGAGCTAGTGTAAAAGTTGCTTTCATAGTGGCAGGGATGTTGGGTGAACAGTAGCTGAAGGAACACTGACCAAACACAGAATTCATGTATTTAAGTTGAAAAAGACGAGACGCTGGTCAGAAGAGAGCAGTATATGAGCAGGTCAGAATAAAAGCAAGGTGTTATAAAGGTAAGTAGGCTGATGTATAGCAAGATTTTATAAGTGAGCATAGCAAACTTAAATTCAGTCCTTACTTTGTTGAAATGGGAGCCCGTGGAGGTGAATTAGATGTGCATGTGCTGAAGTGCTGGTGACAAATAACAATACAAGATAAGGAATTGTGTGCACACTGTAGTTTATGAGGATTTGCCGAACTCAAATGATATTCTTCTCGTCTTACCATGCAGTAGTAGCGTATAACATTGCTGTGTTGATCAGACAACCGCAACAATTCCACTTCACGATCCGCAAAACTGAAGCATTCCGGCAGCAGACGTTTGACTGCCACGCAACGACCATCAAACATGCCTCTTCACACAGAAACGTCACCGTACACAGAAAATATCATTACAATTTTTTTAAATTACTGACCCCAAGTGAGGAAAATAAGATTTTCTTCTGAAGGAAAACAGAACTACAACTAAGCAAGAAATAAAACACAGAAGCTTATCTTTTCACTCCCTTTCATTGACCTCAGATGGCACGGTGAATTACCTACTCACACACGGTCTGTTAGCCTGATAACTACTTTAAGGTACAGTAAATTAAATAACATAATAATATCGACTTGGTTTCCATTTACTTGAATGGGAGTTGGTTGACTGCCAGAACCTAGGTTTTGTATCTTAGTCTTCGGCCGTGAGACATGCAGTCCAAAAGTGGAAGTGGCCTCACTGAAGCTGAAAAGGTGAGTAGCTGATTGCGATGGTCTCTAGATAAGAGAGGTTGTATTGTGCATATACATGAGATCTTTAAAGTGGTTTGAGCCAACAACAATTCTAGGTTTCACTGTTGTTCCAGAATCCGGTGGATTACACACAGAATAAGACTGGTACAAGAGTTCAGCCTTGCCTCACTCCGGATGTGGTGTGTAGAGTCTGGCCTACGTGATCTTGTACACCTGTGTGTTCATGTAAGGCAGTGATACGTCTAGAAGGATATGAAAGACACCTCTGCTTCATAGTACTTTCCAGAAAGCTCAACTGTCTGAAGGCCACTTTTATATCGAGATACACCACATTAAGTGCGTGGCTGACAGAAGCACTGTATAAACAGCTGCATAAATAACAAGGCAATCATAGATATCAGACTTTGTCCGTGCTGTGCAATCCCAATACCCCCTTCTGGCCGCATTGCCTGCACCCGGAAATTTTCAGAATACTACCTGCGCTTGTCTGGCATACTGAGTGATCCTGTCTGCTGCATGACGTTATTGGCGATTGAACGATCCTTTTTGCAGCGAACGCGACCGCAATGCTGCAGCAACGGCTTCAGAGAAGATTGCCAATGCTTTTGAATGGCCAGGACAACCCCAAAAATTGCCCCTCCCCTCGGGGGATATGCACCCCCATCTAACACTTGGTTCCGTGGGCCCATCCGTGTTCCAAAACGGCATGTTGATCAGTTCAGCCGTTTTTGTACAGCACACTGTAGAGTGTCCCGTTACTTTACAATATGCCGCTACGTTCCCCCCAAAATTGCCATTCCCCCTGGGGGATCGGGTTCCCCATCTAACACATGGTACCTAGGGCCTACCCGAGTCATTAACCTAAATGGCATCTCGACTGGTTCAGCCGTTTTCGCATTGGTCCCAAATGCTATGCTGTACAATGCATTGTCAATGGGGAATAAAACCCCAAAATCACTCCTTCCCTTGGGATTGCATCACCCCATCGGAAGAGGACCGAGCCATGGCGATCGGCAACGTGCACAAAAAAATCGATAAAGATCGCGCGTGTGGTTCGGGAGATATGCTTGTAGAGAGACAGACAGACACACACAGATGCGCTCATTACAATACTTCGCCACCGCACCCACGGGCAAAGTAACCAGTACAGACCTATAGACCGAAGTGCCTTCACTACCACGTCCCAGAACTTCTTGTGGATTGAATGCAATCTTACCAACCACAAACATTGCCTCTGCACAGCCTGCATTCAACAACACCAGCTTCCAACATTAGACTACAAAAATCACACTCACACGGTAGTGCAAGAGGAGACGACGATCAAAGTCAATGGGAAATGTGACCCACCCCCACCACCCCTAAACCCCGTAACCGATCGTCACCGAATTTTGCATAGGTGATTACGAACGGGATATCTACCATCATGCAAAATTTTATTGGCTGCTAACGCATTGTTAATGGTGACCTATGGCAGACATCACAACTCATCATAAGTCAAGAACGGATAATCGTAGGATCTTCAAACTTGGTGGAGGGATTGACCACATGACCTGCCACGTATGACCACTGTTCAAAGTCAACAGGTCAAGGTCACAAGGTAACGTAACGTATCAGCAGCAACAACACTATAACTCAGCAATGAATAGTCGTATCAACTTCAAACTTGGTAAACATTATCACCGTGTGTTGCTCATCACGTGGCACACTTTCTAGGTCAACAGGTCAAATAAATCGGAAGTAAAAATATGACGGATGTTTAGCTTATCCGATAAAAAATTCAACTGAAAATGTCCCCAAGTTGCCAAAATTTCGCTATCTATAAAAAAATCGGGTCAAGGTACCGAACGCTGATGTCGGAATTTTTACCGTAAGCTCCTAAATAGACGTTTCTGCGCATACGCCGTGAAAACATAGCAAAACCGCTACAAATGCTGCTAAATCTCAAAAGTTTAACCACTTCATGCAAAATCCTGGACACTGCTGACAATCATGTTTCTAAATTTAGGAACATATTCACAGGTCTTGTAATTTTGTGCATACTCAAACAACTGCACGCTCTTTAGATTAGCAAAATAGCTAAATCAATAAAACTGCAATTAAAACTTCACAGTTTAAAACGGTTTGTAAAAACGACAGCGGCTACATCGCACAACTAAAACAGCAAAAATAAAAAATTATATTACTTGTCAGCACATTGACTCTATGGCAATGTGCTGCTAAATGCTTAAAATGCATGCAGCATTATCTTAATGGATAACGAAGTTGACTCATAGAAGGGTGACCTAATGAAACATACAGTACAGATGATTAGTGGCATGGCAAAGTTCCATCAAAATTCTCACTTTGCAAGTGTTGACTGCACTACTTTAAACTACTTTAAAGGCAACATCATATGTAATGTAATGTAATCGTATCTCACCACTGCCAGTTACATGCATAATAGATTCATACCTGGCACTTGTTGTGTGCTGGCAGCTTTCAACAAACGATTCCTTCGCTGCCTCTGCATCAGCAAAGCATAAGAACATTAATAACATATGATGTACGCGTGTAATGATAAAAACATTAATCTTTACGTAAAGTAACATGCTAACATGCACAGCCAGCCAGCCAACCAATCCATCGATAATTTGCTATGGTGCCCCCATCCGACGATCTGACGTTCAGGGTGCCTCACAATAGAATAAACTAAGATAAAACACAATGAGCAAATTGCACTGTAGCTAAAAATAAACTTAGAAAATAAGAACGTTTTAAGACGGTTGCAAAACAAGCTTTAAGTAAGTAAGCAATGAAATTCCGCTTGTAAGAGTTCCACGCAGTAGGTCCACCAACAGAAAATGCCAGTCAAACATTTATACATCTGTGGTACAGCGTAGTCCTGATGTACCACATATTGCAGTCGATCATTAGAACAGACTTGACACAGTTCAGCCACATATTGTGGAAATGTACCATTGAAAACACGTTACATTAAAGTACATAATTTGTACAATATCTTTGAGTTCCTCGAGATTCAGAGGTGGAATACTGAATGCTATCTTTGTCTTTTAGCCAGTCCGACTTTCAGCGTCGCCACGAGCAACTGATGATCTGTGCAGCACACTAGCTTATTAATGAATTACAACGTCAGCCTTTACATGTCAAGCTGTCGATTTCTACAAAATGTTAACTGGTGTTAATACAACAACTGAACAACTTTACCACTACAACACACACTAAATCAACAAATACAACATACTGTGTATCCAGCTTACTTACAAGGCACAAGATAACAGTAGCCATGGACAGGATAGCGAGTGTAGACACTACGCTAATAATGGCAGATGACATCAGCACAATCGACTCATCAGCAGTAGTCACAGTAACATTGGACGTAACTGAGTTGTCAATTACTGAAGCACCTGGCTCCCACGTTGTGCTTGTAGACTCGTCAGTTATCAACTTCTGTACAGGCTTCTTAGGCACTATTGGTTCCACAGGCACTTCATGATAGCCTAAACATTCACATGACAGACATCTTTAATTAGTACACGTAACAGATTCATGATGATCATAAAGTCAACTGACTGACACTGAATGAGGTAAAGCATTTGATGGATGCTGATGCGAATCTCCATTAATTAGAAAATATGCTGCAGTAGCTTGTGATAATTTTAGGCTGTTCTCATACAAAGTGGAAAAGAGATCTGGAGAGGGAGATGTGGACAGCGGGCTTCAGGTTTAGCTGGAGGAAGAT
>Ga0209780_1002945_pt1 | contig 12417 bp, 8 predicted proteins | sample WorMetexBAHAMAS2_FD_187384 | JGI IMG/M metagenome (GOLD analysis project Ga0209780, IMG submission 187384) | Marine gutless worms symbiont microbial communities from Max Planck institute for Marine Microbiology, Germany - Inanidrilus exumae... | ecosystem: Host-associated > Annelida > Digestive... | reverse complement strand
GTATGTGTGAATTGCATCACGAACAGCTAACTTGTATCTATACTTGGCATTTTTCATTGCATCAAACACCAGTCCTTGTCTAGGCTTACCAACCGAACACCAAGCATCAAATGTATTAATGCTCGCAAATGTATTAATATGCAAAAATAATTTTTTATAATATTTTTTTCTGAGTCACGAGTACATACCTCTATTTAATTATGCACTTTATTTTGAAACTTCAAAAATCGCTATACCCCGCCTTTAAATAGCCTACATGTCATCAGCAGAGATATGTTTTTCGAGTTAGATGACGGTGGACGCAAGAATAGTAATTTACTATTCTTGGGTGGACGTAGAGGCCATGAAAAGAAACTATTCAAAAGAAGATTTCGTTTGGATACTAGAAAATTTGATTTTGGTAGCAGGTTATAGTTGACAATAATATTGGAATTCATTTTCTGTACCTGAAGTGTGTTAACAGCTGAACCATTAACACTTTTAAGAAGCATTGTTCAGTTCAATTGGAGCCGGAATACAGTCATCATCAATAATAAGTGTGATATTGTAGAAAGTAGGCGATATATGCATTAATTAGCCTGTGCTTACTTATACCATCATGGTCGTCGACTGTGGTAGTTTCGGTGAATTCGGTGGATAATGTAATGTAACGCTGCCATCATTCAGTCGCAGCAGCATCAGTCACATAACACTACGCCTAGTCAAATGCAGGAAGTAAACAGCTTGTACACAGATAGCCGATATCTTCGAGATGAATACTGTATTGTGGGCATTTCACATAAATGCTCTTGTGCTCGCCGAGCACTCGCTATGCATGCACGTTATTTTATTACCATAGTTAATAAGGGTAATTAGGTGATCAATGTTAAAGTAAACGGTCTGTTATCAATCATTATTCTGCGATGGTGTTAACTGACTTTAAAATATGAATTTATTCTCCGAATAATATCTATAAAGTTGTCACAAATCCGAAATCCCAAATATTTCACTTCATCGACTACACTCAGGTGACAGGTTTGCCCTAAACTGTTACGGAAAAGGAAGTTAGTGATGAGTGAGTAGTGAGTATTGTTTTTTTCTGTTGTGACGATTTTGAGGCGGTGCAAGGAAATTTAGAAATTTCACATGCTATTCTTGCATGCTATTAGCTGAAAATATAAAGGCATTACACACCTGTTTATGGCTTAAACGGTTTTCTGTACAGCGACAAGGTAGTAAGCACGACAGAAAAAACCCTGAGTAAGCAATATGGGACAGTTGCGCACGTGCAGTGCACTAGGCAGAAGTTCGTATTTTGATGAGATTGCGGCATCTCTGAAGGCGTCGCTGTAGTAATTCGCTTCGTCATCGAATTTTCGGCTAGAAAACAGCTTCATTTATTGCTGTAGAATGGAAGAGCCGTCTAAGAAGCGTTTGAAGCTGTATTACAACGCGCAGAATGCCACAAAATCACATGCGGGTTAGTCAGTCATTCGTTTGCTGTTGAATGGCGATTGAGTACTCGTGACTCAGTACAGTACTTGTGAATTTTACGTATTGCCAGTCGTGGAATTTGAATGTTTACTACGTTAGATAGCATACTGCTGCTGCTGTTAAGTGCCCCGACCAGAGAAGTTCATCTGACACCATTTTCGTGCTGTTGTAGATAGGTTAGTTGGATCAGTAGGATTATGTATACCGGTAGTAGTGTTTGGGTTTGGCCTGGAAGTTAGTGGTTTAGGAACGGCAGTGCAGCGGGCTACGCTGCCGCTTTGGCTGTGCAATGACAGCTCTCTGATTCTAGTTTGTATGTTTTGGCGATCATTCAGTTTAGGGGTTTAAATTACTAAACTGACCCTAACAGTAACACTAACCGTAACCGACACAGTAACCGTAACCCTACGTGCACACGTTATGTGGACCGTTGACATGGCCCTAGATAGGTGCAGTGAATTCAAACCACTAAACTGCATGATTGCCGTATGTTTTATTGTCCAGAGACGATCACATCTAGTCACTGCGGTGTTTTACATCAGTGTTCTTCCAGTTCTGGAAATGTGAGTTCAACCAATCTACCATTACAGAATATGGTAACTGCTGTTATTTTTTGTAGTGTTTATACGTTTATGTTCACTGGTGCAGTGGCGGATTTAGTGAAGCTGGGGGTGGTCTACCGTGCAAAATCACCATGCAAAATAATATTTGATGGTTAGGCAAATAATCACATTATCTGCAGGATTTCGCTCCGAGTACAAACGGCAAATGCTAGGTCTCATGGCAAAAGAGTTTTTGCTTATCAACAATCCGCTGATCTTGTTTTGCCGCCTTTTGCTGTTTGTGTGCATGCAGCAACAAGTTTTCTAAGCACTTCAAACTGCGATGCACTTTGAGGTCGTGTGTGAAATAAGTGCATCTACCGGGGTGGGCCAAAAAAGTGATACCTCTCGTACAATGTAATATATGTACGAGAGGTATCACTTTTTTGGCCCACCCTGTATATTGAGTGTGGTTTAAGGCTAGAATAGTAAAATTGGCAATATAGCCATTTTAAGTACCTGACTGCATTTATTTCACTGAGCATTTGAATGACTAGTGTGGTAAAATTTGTCTGTCTGCAGCCATTGAACAGTTTGTTCTATACATATAACAAGTTGTGGATATGCCACAAATGCAATAGTCAGTATTGATCCTGATGGAGAACTCTGGAAAATATACTTTGGACAGAACACTGTTCTTAATTGTGGTATTCCATGTCCTAAAACAGCACTCTTTCATCAACATTATCAATGAAGTGAATGAGATAACTTGTTTTGATTTTTCTGTGTATTAGATGCTTGTATTAACGTGATAATAGCACAGTATCCCTTCTCTCAGGAGTGATGTGGCACATCAGGAAAGGATGACCTGCCCATATATCCCAGTGGTCAAATCAAAGCACTTGGGTGCCATGTGCAGTAGGGTGTTACACGCTTAGTGGCTGGGGTTCAAACCTCAGCCTGGGTGCATCCGCCTAAAAAAATTATTGCAAATAATTTCTATGCACATAATGAACACAAATAATCTGGGCAGGAAAAGAGGTTCGACTGTGTGCTCTATAAACTGTCACTGTTGCTGACACATTGATTAGCAGTGTCAAGGTGTTGGCTGCACTGGCGCTGCTGAAGCAACTAGCCTTTGGCTGGCTACTGGCTCTAGCAATACACAGCACCAGTCATGGCTAAGCCAGACAGTAGGCCATGTCTAGAGGTGGCACGCTATAAATACATGACAAGCTGTTCGCACCTACTTAGCCCCGCCTTCCCCACACGTCATGCACACACATCACATACACCTACAAATTCCCCTTTTCTTCTTGGTCAAGCACACTGGACCGCTCTATAATATGGTCTCAGCACTGAGGACCAGAGAGTTCTGAATTTGTGACTTGCTGTTGAATGTCTGTGTGTGTGGTATGATACAATATGCGCAGAAGACATCAGATCATGGTAGCAATGTGTCGCACAAGGTGCTAACGATGCAGCGGATCCTCATATCGGTGTTGCATGCTCAACGCTGTCGCGAATTGTGTCAGGATCCGTGTTGTCCGTCAATGAAACGAGTTCTCGCACACCTCGCAGGATGTACCGATGGAAAATCGTGCTCAGGTACGAATGTGACATGCCATTTTTAAAAGTACAATGCTGCTGTGGCTATTTTGTTCATTTTACAAGATGCTTCAATCACTGCTTGTTCCAGCCATTTAGCAAAGTGAAAGGTGAAGGTATATCCGACCAAGCCTTTTGTCGACTGTAGCTGGGATGTTCATTTCCTTTACTAGACCATGGAGCCTGTAGGTGGTCAAACCAATTAAGATTGTGATGTATGGGCATTGGGCAGTGGTTAGGCTATTACTGCCCTTTTGATTGGCACCAGTTTGTACTGCTTTGTGAATGAGGTACGTGTGTAAACATCTTGCCTAAGCTTGTTAACTTGCCTGACAGTGGAATGGCCTGAGAGATAAACCCACAGCCTTAGAGTTGCAAGTCCATTACACTGCCAGGTTACACTTCTATCAATACAATACCAGTAATGACCACTGGCAGTAAACCCTTACCCTCACTGTAGTCCTAACCCCAGCGGTGATTGTTCTAACATAGCAACATTAATTCTAATGTCCGAGTCGTAATTAAGTCAGTAAGTAAATGCTGTATCCATAGCATGATGCTGCTGAGGTGATGGAAAATACTACAACAAACTGAAGAGAGTGCCACAGCAGTTGATGTGCAAGTATACACTGCACTAACAGACATGTTTTTAAGGTGGTAAACAGGATTATGAATGATTTTAATAACATTGAGCAGAAGTCTGTTTTGTAGTAGATGTTTTTGTTTAGTGTGCATCTGCCAAATGCTGTTAATGTGTGAGATCATCATTGTCTGTGTGTCAATTTAAGTAGTTGAATGAAGTGAGAGATAAAAGACGTTTTGGATTTAACGGGAATATTGCAAATAACTTTGAGAAGGTGATACGCTGGTTAACAAGTCAGTAAGTCTATCATACATTGTTGTTAATGCTGTGAGTCCAGTGTTGTGTGAGAGCTGACTGCCATTGTAATTGCTGTGGTTGCTGTTGCAGTTCCTCACTGTCGGTCGACCCAGCAGATCGTCGAACATTTCACCAACTGCCAGTTATCCAGCTGTCCCGTCTGCTGTTCAGTCCGACACCCAACCACCGACAGCCAGCACACGACCACGTCCACCAAGGCATGATAATTTGGCCGCATTTCTCCCGGCTTCTTGCATTTTTGTGTTCTCTGTTGAACAACGTACACGATGCGGCTAATAACGTACATGGATGTTAACTGCATTTTCTCAGAAAGAAAAAGGAAAAGGAAAGAAAGAGTATTTATATAGCGCCATTTGTATAGTATGTAATATGTAGATCTCGAAGTGCTCAGGCATGGATCACACTGTTTTACCTGCAAATACATTATGCCTGCCTTTCCTTCGTAAGCATTCACCAGATGGCACAGGAGACATCCATTTCCAGCTAACTAATCTATCGACCACGAAGGGATGAAAGGCTGAGTTGGCCTGGTTGGTTGACCTATAGCGGATGGTTTACCCACATAAGTGGTCACCCATCAGCTACAGGTCTTGCATAAAACAGGGAAAGTTCGCCGGCCAAAGACCGACATTCTACCGCTGTGCCATGCAACCAACTAAAAGAAGCGGCTTAAGTTATTATAGCAGTTACTGCTCACTCTCAGACTCTATCACTTAGACACTATCTGCATTTTAACAGCATTTGTTTACTCTTGCTTTTGTATAAGACAGAATTCGAAAAATGTAGATATGGTGGTACTACTACTGTTTCTACTACTACTGCCATTTTATGGTCATAATGATGATGATGATGAGTAGATTTGTAGAGCGCATCATAAATCGTCCTCAGACGCACTGTCGATAACCTGAACATATGTTGAGCGAACGTCAACGGGGAGAGAGTTGCGGTTTGCAGGGTGGCTGGTAAACTGTTCCAGATGAATGGATCTGTGACCGGGAAACTCCTCATCCCCAGCGTGGTTCTTGTTCCTGGTACTGACAGTATCCCAGTGACAGCAATGGCAGAGATTGCCAGACAGTCGTCCGCTAAGTACGTCGGCGCCAATCCGTGTAGCCACTTGTAAACTGTCATCTCCAGCTTGTATCTGATTCTCTGACTGACTGGAAGCCAGTGAAGTTCACGAAGCACCGGTGTGATGTGGTCGAGCTTTCGTGCTCCCGTCACCAGGACAACCTGTGATAACTGGCACTCCCAGTTAAGAGATGAAGTATTTTGTTGGAGCAAAGTTTTACTGCCCACATGTCCTTGTTGGCAGCAACTAGCACATTAAAGTCAGGGGAAAATGTTAGAGTTTTCAGTGGCACTACATACACTGTCTGTGTACTGTAAAATGCATCCGTTACATAAATTTCTGATCCAAATTTATTTTCCCTCCAAAATCTGTTAAATCACTTGTTGTTTGTACTACCATGCTCAAAAATTCAGGAAAACCCCTCCATCAAAGTGTTGCTGACCTGCATGCTGAAACAAGAGTACTGAGGCTGGAATGATTACATCAACACATATTCACAGGTAGTCAAGTTATGAACAGTTTATTTAACTTCGCTTTTGAAGTGTTCAAAAGTGAACGCTGCTGTACTACAGGCTAAAGAGACACAGCCATCCACTAAACTTGAGAGCTCGGCTGTAGATGGTTCTTGTGCTGCAGTGAAGACATTTACCATTCAGCATTCACCGAAATGTATGTTATTTTGATTGCTGAATTGTAACACTTGCTGTATTCAGAGGAATATTTGATAGTAGTGTAGATATAGTATCGGATGCCTTTCTGTCTCTGGAATCAATTCCCTTTATCTCTTTGTCAACCTCATTCTGGTACCAGTTCCACCATTTCCGACTCACCCATTCCTTCACCATCACTTCTTCCTTTTTCTGATTCACAACTCTGCTCATCCATAACTCCCTCTCTCTTTCACTCCTGGCTTAAAACCCACCCGTTTCACAAATCCTGCCCCCGTAGTTTCACTTCTTCCTTTCAGACTGCCTTGACTGACTTTTGCCCGGACTGTTTCTTTTGAGCCACTTGGTTTTTGTATTTAGGTTTTCTTTAATTTATCGTTACTGTGCCATGCACTAGACTAAGCTGGCCATATCGTCAGCAATAAAAGCGTATGTTATAACATACGCTTTTATTGGTGCACAATCTAGTGCATGGTTTGTTTTGGGCCCACTGTGGATGTTTAATCCATATCGTTAGTGTGAAATGTAGTCTGTGAAATAATAGCGACCAAGTTTCACGTGACTGTTTGCTGGTTCAGTGTTCACACGCGAGGAGCTTCGTGATCGTCTAATGCCGACATGGACAGCTGTCTATCAGATGTATCCTCATTCCATGGCATTCCGACAACCCGTTGATCCAATTCTCGAGCGGATTCCGGTAACAATTTCACGTATATATGGTGCATACTTGTTACAAATGTTTTAACCGTTTGTTGTCAAATTTGTCGAACAGTGCCATAACAGTGGTATTAGTGGTGATAGCAATAGTGATAGTAGCAGTAGAAGAGGAATCAACAGCTGGCAACAATAGCAGTAATGGCAGTAAGACTTATGGTAGGTCTAGTGATAATAGTAACTGAATAAGTTGCTGGCAGTCACTGGTTGGGTACTGTTTTTATGACTACACAGGTGTGCAGACATTTGGATGACAAACCATTTGGGCTACATACATCTAGGCGATGTTAGGGCTAGGATTAGTGTTATCAAGGTTAGGGTAGGATTAGGTTCTGTCACCAAGACATGGTGAAAACGAAATGGTTTTCCACGTAAGTCAGCAGCATTGATGTAGGTGACAGTTTGAAATGGCAGTGCAAAATTAGTTCTGCACCGTGTATTGTGTATTTTCATACATGGTTTAAAGGACTATCCGCTGATAGTCAAGAACCCAATGGATCTGTCGACTATCTGTCGTAAATTGGAAGACGGCCAGTACACAGATCCGTGGCAGTATGTGGACGACATGCAGCTGATGTTCAGTAATGCATGGCTGTACAACCGACGATCGTCTCCCATCTACAAGAGCTGTACAAAGGTTGTAATTTCTACTTGTGTTATGTTACGATATTATCACATATGCACACAACAAATTTACAGCAATTGTACGAGTCGACCAGTGGCAGCGGGTACCCCATGTTAAGAAGTGGAGGATTGGATTTTATTGGAGCAAAGTTTTACTGTCTGCCTGCCATTGCTGATGGACCTGCCCTTGTGGCTGAGTGGTCAGAGCACTCGGGCGCAATGTGCAGTAGAGTATGACGCACTGAGGAGGCAGAGTTCAAACCTCAGCCCGGGCACGTCCGCCTACCAAAGAATTATTTCTAGTAATTCCTACACACATAATGAACAGGGAGATAATGCCGGGCAGGAAAAAAGAGGGTTTGACTGCATCTATTGCTGACACCTTGATTAGCAGCGTCGAGGATGTTAGCCGTGCCAGTGTGAGTTGAAGTAAATAGATTTGGCTGGCCACTGGCTAGTGCAACACACAGTGCAGGTCAGGGCTAAGCCATACAGTAGGCCACATCTAGAGGGGGCACACTAAAAATACCCGACAAGCTGTTCACCTACTAACGCCACCTTCCCCACACTTGCACACACATCCACACTCCTACCGATTCCCCTATCCCTGGGCTAATGCAGTAGTGTAAATATTTGTGTATATTGATAAGCAGTGCAAACAGGTACCATTCCGTCACACACAGCAGCAAGCAGTGCATTGCAGCTCAGTGTGTGTGTTTGTGCGAATGTGGCTTTCGAATGTTTAGCATAACTCACAACATATAATGTCTTGTAACAGGTGTACAGACCAAGTAAGTTATGATTCACATTCAGACGGTCAGTTTGTTTGTCATAAGTTAAAAAAGTAAAAAGTAAGTGTATAGCAGTTTGCAGAAACTCTGCCACACCGCTATGGGAAACTCACATGCCATATGGGATCACACTGTTCCCTGCCACTTAACAGAGGTGAGAATCCCGCCTTTACCCTCAGCCAACGCAGGTACTCGATTTTGCGACCCCTGAGGGATGCAAGGCTGAGTTGACCTATGTTATGTGAAAGTGGACTAGCCGGGACTCTCAGTATTAAGTCCAATGCCCTACTGCTGAGCCACCATGAAACAGAAAGTGACCATCAGTGTTTTTATGTGATGTAATGTCTAGTTGGCAGAGAAGTTTGAGGCAATCATTGATGAGCCGATGAAAGCCCTTGGCTGCTGCTGTGGTCAGAAGCCAAGGTTCCGTCCAATGCCTCTGTACTGCTTCAGTTCACTCGCATGTTGCATTCCAGTCAATGCTGCCTACTACAGCTGTCAAGACAAGTGTGTTGGTTACCTGTTGACTGCATATTTAAAGTAGAAGAAGCCAGCACTTATGAGAGTGCAAAAACCCATGCTGGGAAAGCCCAGTGTGGCTCACGTATGCATGGGCAATATTGCGTTGTGTCCGAAGACTGACACTGGTGGTGTCATCATCACCATCATCATAACAGAAACTTGTAAGGCGCCCCTTACATGGGCTCAGCGGCGCCGTACAATACAATGTATCATGTGAACATGACCTTTGACCTTTTGACCCCAAAATGAAGTGGGTTTCCATGACTCATCGTGGAACATTTCTATTTCAAGTGTGTTGATCCGAGCTGCATCAGTTTTGAAGATAACGTGTGGAAAAACAGACGAACACAGTGCCACTGAAAAACGTACCCAAATGACTGCCATTGGCGTGAGAATATATTCATTTTTGAGTTAGTTCTTTGCATGTAAATGTCGTTGCCTGGTTTTTCCGAGTACTTTGTTCTTTGCTAACTGGCATGGAGGTGCCCAGAACTTGAATGAATTAGACTGAAAGATCATGGTCATCAGGAGCCATGGCTGTGAAATGATGTTGGCTATGAAACGACGTTTCTCAAGCAGTTGAGTGATTAGGATTACAGTTACAAACACCACACTCCACAGGGATTAGGATCAAAGTGCATAGAGAACAATCTGCGGTCAGTTGTTTGGACTGGAAAATTCATAGACTGAAATGTGGTTAGTTGTGATAACTGCTGATGGACGCTAAATTGCATATTTGTACATTAAAGCAGGTAAACATGAAGATGCATGGTAAGCTTAAAGTTTATAGCTGATGATTTGGTGAGCTGAAGTTAAACCATGCACTAACACTGTTTCAGAATGTATACTTTGTGCATGAAATAATATAAATTAATGCCATAAATTTTTTACCATTGTGCCGTGTGTTCATGCAAAGTCTGGTCAACAAAACTAACAGTCAGTGAATTGGTCATCTGTTTGCCATCATGCAGAGCATCTGATCTGTATTTAATCAACACGTGTTTTCAGGATTGGACCATTGAGTTCCTGCTGTCATGTTAATAAAGCATACATCGTGTTAGGACCATTCGGAGAGTTCTGCATTCTGTAAAATGGCCGGTTCACAAGTTGGTTTACAGTCTGAATTGTCAAGTGTTTGAGTTGACTATTGCTGAAGTGCCTGACCGTGTTTTGGTTTATCAGAAAATTTTTCCAGTGGCCAATGAAGTCAGACACGAGTATAGTGAACACACTGCTTTTGACAGACAGATGTAAATGTCCATTTGTTGTTGTTTGCAGATATTTCTTCTGTGAGAAATGTTTCGTATGTTCACACTGCGACGTAATGGAGGTCGTGGACAACCCCACTCGGCCACCAATGTATGTCCTTTATATGCGAGTTAACTCTGAAGGCTGGAAGAGTCTTATTGCTAGCATCAATGAGCCATGATAGAGAGAGCAGTGTCATTTCTCTTGGAGTAAGTAAGTAAGTTGATGAAGCAAGAATGCTGACTGGTGTGTGTCTTCACTGGTTGGCAGTAGGAAGAGTTCAGGCTACGCAGCAATATGACCCCAGTCACCCCAGGGCAACCAACTTGCCCAGTTTATCCAAGAAAATGGCTATTAAACTATCCTTGATAATATGCTTGTGTGCTTTATATATTTTTCTGTTGAGCATTTAACAGCAACTTTTATCGGGATTGATGTTGTTGATTCCATATATGTTATTGTGTATGATGAATAGAGTTTTGTTATACATCATCAGCTGTTAGCCATGTAATGTCTAGTGTCACTTCCTTTCCCTTCTTTTACTTTTCCTTCCCCTTTTATTAGCAATGGTATGTCCATGTTCAAACGCTCTCTGAGGACATACTTGTTCAAGTAGCAAAACGCATCTAGCGCATTAGAGACAATTCGTAATTGTATTATGGGCTATATAAGTGTACTTTTTACTTACTTATAATACGCATGCTGCCGGTTTTGCGGCGACTAGGGTCGCTGCTTCGGTTTTCTAGTTTTTTGTTGTTGATATGTCTGATATACTTATTCTGCATGCTGTGTGTTCTGTTGAAGATTTATACGAAAAGACCAGTTTACAAGAGCAGTCAATGCTAACCTTGAACCAGAACCGTACGTAATGTTGTGACGTTATTGGAAGTTATCACTCGCATTTTCAGTTATTGATACTTGCCGTGATCGGAAACAATATGGATATTATTTTTGTAAGCAGTTTGCCAAAAACATGCAGGAAGTTTGCATTCTGGAGGAAGTAGAATGATGCTACTTCTCTACTGTCACAGAGCTTATCGAAGTTCGCCTGGAAAATTGTCGTTAGTATATGTTGAGACGTGCCCTGCTGTTTTGCGGAAGTGCTGGGCCATATGTATATAAACAGATGCCCAAGGCTGCAAGGCTGGAAGTTGAAGCTACATCATCTCGACAGCAGTTATATGCCTTAACCATTGTAGTGTCAAGACTTATTGTCGTAACATGAGCAAGAGAGTCCAGCCTGGAGCATAGGTTGATTTTAAGATGACAACAGCGAGGCTGCTATTGCTACTGCTGATAGTATGTAACGTGTGGGTCAGGTTTGTGAGCTGTGTCGGCTGTGGTCGTCGTCAACATCAGATCTGTGTTCGGCATCTTGACCAGATATGGACATCAGGCTATGTCTGTAATGACTGTCTCCGACGCAATAACCGCTCGCAGCCTGCGAACCCATATGTCGCCGAAAGTGAGCTGATATGGCATGCTACGTGTTTGTGTTACATTTGTACTCTTTTAACATCTGGTAACAGCAGGGTGGTCGTCAGTCTGGGAAACATGGAGAAATCATGCAATTATAGATAGGTCATGGAAACGTCATGGATTTATTGGAAAATAAGGGAAGATGTGGGAAATATATGGGTCCCAGAAAATTGCATTAGTTGAACTACACTATTTGGGTGTTTTAAGTCTCACTGTTTTTCGCTTAAAACTGTGACATGATCTTAGAAGCCTTTTGCTGACAGCCAATGTTAGCGAGTAAATAACTTCTGTTGATCCTGCCGTTGAATGCAGATGTCAGGGAATAAGTGATCTCTGGGAAGTAGTCACCCTCAATTACGCACCCCAATGGCATTCGCACGGGTAGGGTTTTCACTGGCATTTGTCTGTCTATTTATCCAGACGATATCTCAACCGCTGCAGCTAGGATCACCAAACATGACACAGGAATGTTTCACCATGAGTCCTGGAAACCCGTTTATTTTGTGGTCAAAGGTCACAGGTCAAGGTCACAAGGAACAACAGTGTCGTCATGGGTTTTTGCTGTCTTGTGAGTGCTGGCTTTTTCCAGTTAGGCTAATTAGAATTTGTGTAACAAGCAGAGGGGTATTTTAATTAAGACAAACTGTTTATCTTACAATAATAACGTTTATTGTTACAGTTTTGTTGTACAATCCCTGTCATGTTGGCTTAGATTTTGCTTTATATGTTTTCTAAGGTTTTAACTAAGGTCATTTTGTTAATGTTATATATATAT
>Ga0209780_1002944_pt1 | contig 12417 bp, 7 predicted proteins | sample WorMetexBAHAMAS2_FD_187384 | JGI IMG/M metagenome (GOLD analysis project Ga0209780, IMG submission 187384) | Marine gutless worms symbiont microbial communities from Max Planck institute for Marine Microbiology, Germany - Inanidrilus exumae... | ecosystem: Host-associated > Annelida > Digestive... | reverse complement strand
GGGGCCAGCATAGGTTATTTGGGCCACAAGTGTAGCCTGCGTCACATCCCAGAGTGCCCTGCCTTGCAGACCGTGAGCCTTGAGTGTTTTGAGGGCATCTACTGATAGGACACTAACAGTTCCATGAACCCACAACAGATTTGGTGATAGAAGCTTTGCTGTTGCAGGGCCTCGTTTGTGGAACAGTTTGGCGATAAGTCTGCGGCAGATCTCTAGCTTCAGACAGTTTAGGCTATATCTTAAAAATCATTTATTTGGTATTTAAGGAATCACAGCACAGTGCGACGCATAATTTTCTGCGCTATATAAATATTCTTACTTACTTACTAACTTTGTACAATAACATACCGGCACTACTATCATCTAAATCTTTGAAGTAAAAACATGGACAGATTTATTTCTGCATAAGAACTCTGTATCCAATCAGGTACTCATATTAATAAAAAATTAATTATAAATTAATTACTACTCAAGACTTGACAGTTATAAAATATTTGTTTAAAGACAATAGCTCACCATCTGGCAACATCATCAGCACAACCGGCAGAGTTTAAATCTGACAAAACAAACACACACATTTACCAATTATTCAACCCTTATGGGACGACTGCAAATTGTCCATGCTGGCCTAAGCCAAAAAGTAACTATTTTGAAAACCCTAGTTGTCAAAATTATTATGCTGGCCGCATCCATAGTGGAAAGTGTAATGTCGGCCATCTGTCTGTGCATCTGTCCCATCAGCATGCATACTTACCGTGACTCACCAGGGGGCAGCATGTGAAGTGGCCAGCGTATATTTCGGCTCAACAACAAGGACTGAAATGCTTGTTTTCGCCTGTTTTGCTACTGTTTGTTTTTGTTTTAAAAACAAATCTATGTATAATATATAGGCCTATTTGTACTAAATCATGCATCCCGAATCTATATAGGTTCTTCACACAGGTCTTATACTAGCCAAATGTCCTTCCCACTGCTAACAAAGCAATGATCGAAACTCAAAACAATGAGTTCAGCTGGAGTAGATCATCCACTGACTCCAGAAAGAAGGAACGCCTTGATCTTCATGTTGGTTCTCCAATGCCAGTAACCAAGTGTGTGGTATTCATCATATTCGGCCACATAAAAAACATTCTCAAAGTAGCAGAATGCCAGAAAACATGAAAACAGGAAAATGTGGAAACACATTTCAGGTGCATCACTGTTCCTAGTTAATAGTGAACATGCATGTTTCTTCAAAGCTGTACAACCTCTCAATGACATGTGAAATATGTGAACAATCATAAAATAAAGTAACAGCAATGCACGCTACAGCCTGCGCCTGTTTCGTATCTACCACAAATTTTAAGCCCAAACCAACAAACAATTGGCACCTGTCAACGACTGAAGCTGGTTCTCAAGTTGAGTCGATCGCAATCGCAGCGCTTCCAATTCTTGACAGACATGCATGTGTTCAGCAGTCAACTCCTGCCAACTCGACGTCAGCTGCGATTTCTCACCCACCACTCGATGCATCTGCTCCGCCAGCTGCATCCACAGCGAACACATTAACAATCTATATAGCCAAATCTGCCCCAATTAGCCAGCAGTACAAGTGTCTCCATGAACTAGAAAAATTGTCTCCTCGATCAAGCATCGAGGTCAGACTGACTGCATTACTATGTCACCACGCCCATAAGCTTCTGACCTTCACCTATAACCTTGACTTTCAATCCCAGACGAGTTAAGGTCATGACCCACATACAGACACACAAATACTTAAGTTCAAAGATCACTCTGTTCAAAAGACACAGTGGAAACAACCGGACGGACGGACGGTGATAAAGACTGCTTTACTTTCCCGGCTAACACAGTAACACGGTCGATAAAACGTTTGGAGACTGTCACAGTAGTATTTTCGACAACAGGCTAGATGCCTTTCCAGTATCTAAATAACTCCTGTCAAACATTCTAGTAAGTAATAAATTCATCAACACAATGAACAGCAGTAGTACTACATTAACTATGGACTTTGATGACCCAGCATCGACATGGATGCCTTTTCCACTTCAACGGACTGACCTTTACGTTTGACCTCCAGAATCTAATCAGGCCATCTTCAGGGGCTAGTGAATATTCCCTGTACGTTTCACTAAGACTGTTCAAGCCGTTCATGAGATATCGCGGTAACAAGATCTATCCAGATGAACAAACAGACGAATGCAGTGGATGGACAGCCTGAAAAGACCTCGCCCTTGCTGACAGTGTCGGGTGGCAAAGGCACACAAATATGACAAAGGCCCCAAACTAATACCTAGGCAGACCACCCATTTCCTCAACCTGTCGATCAAGCTGAATTTCATAACTCAGGAGAGCGGCAGGATAAAAACAAGAATGCGATGCCATTTCCTTCATGGCAATAGGCATAATCAGTACTTCTTTAAAATAAACAGCATCAGTTATTACCAATAACCAAACAAAGATTTAACAATTTAGTTAATCAGGGCTGTGCCAACTGAGTAAATGGCCACGAGTACTCGCCTAGCATCTAAATAAGCAAAGCCTGACATCACAGCTAGTCAACCAGCTGATAGTTATATTCATCACAGGTCTTTGCTGGTATGCTGAGACTGTAGCAGGCACCAGCCAATATGCAGTGACTCCAGTGAGAAATACAAGAAGTGCACAACCTCCATTATCAATTACTCAACAAATCAGCTATGAAGTTACGATATATTAAAACACCAACTTTGTTGCACTCAGCCTCTGATTTCTGCAGCTTTTCAGTCAGCTCACTAATGACTTTTGTTTTCTTGTTGTCTGCAGCATGTGTGTGTTCCAAGTCGTATTCCAGCTTCAATCGCATGGTCTCCGCATTCTTCAGCTGCTCACACAGACGACCCAATTCTGTCGACTCTGCAACAGTGTATCAACGTACATGAAAATATGCACCAACATTTCATAGGCTACATAAAACTTCATCAACAGCATCTGCGATAGTTCGATATACGTAAGGTCTGCCAACGAAAAGAAACAAAAGACTTAACAGTTCCAAATCATGGATATAATAGTTTTAGCACAATAATCTAAAAAATCTTCAACAAATGTTTTATATGATCAGAATACTTGAAGTGTTTTCCAGTTTTTTGTTTTAAATGTAGAAAATAATCTTCGACTACAGCTATCGTTTTGTAATTCATCAATAAAGATGCAACATGGTGATGTTAGTTTCACACACCGTTACCGGTTGCACCGTCACCAGTTGCTGATGACTGTAGCATGGCCAGCTGCTTCTGCAGCTGATCGACAGACTTAGCATGTGATGCCTTGAGTGCTGCAACTTTCTGTCTGTGCACATCATCCAGTGATGATAGTTGATGCTGATGCTTGTCGACCGTGTCCGACATGTTCCGCTGCAATTCCTGTCAAATATGCATGTTTACACACATACACAAAACATCCATCTGCATGCACATGTTTGAAAAAGCCTATTTGTGGCTTGTAAGTAATACAAAGAAAGACAAATATGGACGTCTCGAAGAACAGCATTGCAATCTTCTAGTGCTGTGGAACCAAAAGTACACTCCATTAGTTTTAACAGCTGTAATTAGCACATAAAACCTTAAAACCTACCTGTTTCACAAATCCTATCCCCCGGAGTTTCACTTCTTCCTCCCGGACTGCCTTCACGGACAATTGCCCAGACCATTTCTTCTGAGCTACTCGGTTTCTGTGTTTAGTTTTCCTTATTTTTTCCTTTCAGTGCCATGCGCTAGATTAGGCTGGCCATCTCGTCAGCTTTTGAGCGCATGTTAATCTACTGTATCGTATCGTATACTAATGCATTTATACACAAATGTGTATAATCTGTGTGATTTAGTGCAAATAGTTCATTCAAGACACACACAATAAATAAAACAAATCGATTCTGATGGCAGACAGCCTTAGCATGTAATGCCTCATCACTTCATTCCTCCTGATAACAACAAAACTAGACAGTCGACCACATACGTAAATAAGTAAACATTAACTAGAATGCTTTCTTACTTGTATTTCTGCCTGCAGCTGAGCTACCAACGCGGAGTTACTGGCTCCATGTGAACTGTGTTGTTCGAACATACCTGCCTGAAAAATGCAACAGTAGCAACAGTTCTTCAGTAGGTAACATGCAAAAACTGCAGTAAGTAAGGGACAAGACATAAAACTGAAGGGATGTTGTACACAGTGCACGGTATGTGCAATTATTACCTGTAGTGTGCATGCACTGAAATTGAGTTTCTCAGACATATAAGACTGAAAGTTTGAAGGTTGTCCAAATATTTAGCTACAGCAGCCTTGAAGTGTGAAGCTGTATGCAGTAAGTAGTGTTATATTTGTCGTTACCAACACTAAATTTTACTAAAAATGATGTAAAAATTAGTGAAATTTAGATACTCAAAAATTAAGAATATTCCAGCTCTGTTCAAAAGAATGTGCAATCAGTTTAAATTAGACCTATAAAGAAGCCCAAGTATTTTGCACAGCACTAAGTGACAAAATATGGTGTACCTTGATATACCATCAAGCTAACACAAATTCATTATTATAACTGAACAATACTATGGCTAAGTATTGAATATGTGTTAAATTAATTTGCAAAGGCCAAAGTTGGATATGTGGCATTCTCCTGTATAAATTATTGTTTCACTTTGCCTTAGACCAGGGAGTAACTTTGACGGCTCAATCTGACCCCACTTGATGCTAAAGTAACTTGAAGTCGATGACTTGGGGCCAAGTGACTTGGCAGAAATGCAAACAACTTTCGACTGTAAAGTCAACTTTATCTGTTATTAATTCCATGAACGATATTGTAGTCAACATGGCCATCTGAGGGCTGAAACCTTCCCCAGCAAACACTACATATTTAGTAAAAAAATGTACCAAATTCCGGATATATAGAAGTTTTTATAGGGGATTTTTTTCTGGTGCACCTCGTACACTGACAGGCTATTCATCACTCATAAATCATAATACCACTCAAATTCTGGCACATTCCACTTAAAGTGCCACGGCGACAACAGACTAGGCTTAAGATATTAAATCTATATTTTGCTTCATTACTATATGAATGCACGTTTATGATAATTGGATTTGGACATTAAAACTGTTCCCACTAAATTGTAAGGTTCAAGATCATGGGATCATTTCCCATATCATAGACAGTAATGTCAAATCACTGATCATAGATCATGGAATAGACTACCCCGCTGTCTCCACGATGCACCTCTATGTAGACCGGTCCTGAGCTCGTCACCGGGCAGAGAACAAACTCATGTTCACAGACTAGAGGTCTGACTCGACCGTCAGCAGCCACGTTATCATTGGTCTGCCGGGTGGACGCCTCCAGTCCTTAGGTGCATGGCCATGCAAGAGTGTATAGAACACAAGCATAATCTGATGAGGGTAAGAACTCACTGCTGAACTGGCTTGTGTAGTGTCATCTACTCGTATATGGGATAATGCATCTATCATACTAAAGTAAAGTATACATCGATTTGTATAGCGCATCGTAGTAACTACCTCTAATGTGGTCAGACATGGATCACACAGTTTTACCTGCAAATTACACCATGCCTGCCTTTACTCCCCAGCCTTTACCGTCCCATAGAGGTGGGTAGAAGGCTGAGGCGACCTGGGTGGTTGGTTACATACCGAAATAAAGTGCTGCCTCCGGGAGTCGAACCCGGACACGGTCACCCATCCCAGTACTAACCGGGCTCAATGTAGGTTAACCTCGCTGATCGAGACCAACGCGGATACCACCACGCCAAACTGCCACTACTCACGAATACATGATTTAATGGGTTTCCCGGACCACAGACACATCTACAAAGGACATAAAATGAATGAGGTAGGTGGACAGAAACCATAGTTAAACACCCAGGAAAATTCCATATCTTTTGCACACAAACCAAGACATATTTAGTACAGTTACTCACCGACAATAAAGTCGATCACTGTCCAATACAACAGTTTTTCCATCTGCGGATAACTGATGGTGCAGCACACCAAAATAAGAAAGGCGCCAAATCGTTGACTTATCACAACGATATCCCAATTTTTTTGACTAGAATTATGATTCTGAATCACGTGAATTGCAAAACGTGTTAAACTTTGATTTGATTGCGAATAAAGTCAGTTAAAGTCGACTTGTACAAATCAACTTCAGAAGTCACTTTTTCTGTCTAAATTCAACTTGGGGTCAGTTGCTACTTTGTCTACCACAAAGAGATGGATCACGTACTGTGCACACAGGTATCAGAACTATCATCTTACAACTGTCCAACCTGTAAGTCTGATGCCATTCGACGCCAATGCTGCACTTCAGTCGTCAGGCGCTGCACGTCGCTGCGAAGTCTATTAATTTCTCGCTGCGATGATATGACATCATCAAAGTCCTCTTGATGTACGTTACCTGCAAGTCATTAGTTCATTAACATGAGATGCTCCTAGATGCAATGTGGTTCTCTCAGAATGTACATTTCCAACAATGCTTCAGTAACACAGAACCTAATGGTCAAACAGCATATTGTACAAAGTTCAGCAGAGGTGTAAGTCATCAGCATTTATCACAGACAAAACTGCTGGCAACTTGGCATGTGCCATTAGCTCCACAAGATGACGCGTAAGTTGTAAGAAGACAAAAGCATTAAATTTCATAGTTACAAGCAAGAAGACTGATGTGGTGATGGCTTAACATTAGTGAACTGTAGACAGAAGCAGGTAGCAAGACACAGTTCCAAAATTCATTACCCGGTTCCAAATCTCAGTAATGAGTACAGTTTCCATCACGATTTTATAAAAACGACCATTTTTGGCCTGTATTTGCATCTGTTCATCATTTTCAGACAGTATTCTAAATCATTTCTGTCTTCATTAAGTTCACCATTTGATGTCGGGTAGTATTGCTGTACTGTGTGCACTAGTGCACAGCCTGCTCTTACTTGGTGCCATTCACATTTCACTGCTTTTTCATTTAACTTGCTTACTTACAAAATGGAATTTATAACCTTGTCCAGGTAATTGCAATTGGGTAACCCGTTCCTACAATGGGCAATGCTGCAAATCACTACTTAGTGTTAAAATGTCACAGTACAAGGATGGGTTCAATCCGAGATCTGGTCAGATAATCTGTATCAGTGATTAGAGAGCACGCAATGAGGTGAATTTCTCTTCAAGGAAGAAAGTCTGACAGTATCCTTTATGATCTGTGACAACTGGTGGCATTAAAGCAGTGGCACTTAATGCAGTGTTACCCTCAAAAAGCCAAGCTTCATGGCATTAAGTGCATGAAGCTTGGCTTTTGTAAAAACTGAGGGTAACAGTGTGTAGTGGAGGACGTCATGTAGACCACACAAGACTGCACTCTGCTCTCAGCTGGCCAGGCAAAGGTGATGTGAGAACTGACGTGGCCTGAGTGGGGATGCCTAGATAGGTGGATTGGATTAATAATGTAGGGTTAACACATTTTGTAAATGTACAGTAAACAATAGATTTTATATTTTTTAGACACAATACTTATTTCTAAGGTGCTCGGGTATGGTATAATAAGGGATTACCTGATTTTACCTGCCACACACTTTTATATGCAAATGGAATGAGTCATAACTACCTTCACTCCCTAGAACCAGAGTTCCAGCGCACTTTGGACGGCACTCAGTTTCCATCCCGCGGAGGGTAAAAGGCTGAATTGGACATGTACCCAATTATATGCCAAGATGGTACACCTGCATACGATCATCCATACCAATTCTAATCCAGCTCAATGTAGATTAACTTTGTTGATGTGCCCAACGCTATTACCACTACACCAAACTGCCAACAGTGCAGCAGACTGGGTGGCCTGAAGCCATAAGGCCTTGATGGGTGACTGGAGAAGCCACATAGCGTTGTCTGTGCACATAAACCATCTAATTACAAAATGTCTGTACTAATTACAATGGTCAGACAACATCTATGAAACAGACTTCCAAGTCCTGAAGGTACGAAATAAACTGGGCCCAAAACAGACAGGACCTCAGCACATGTGCAACCCTACAGGTGTGGCTGGTATTACAAGCAAGATGAGATGATGTACAAGTAAGTAGATTGTAAATTACCATCGGCATTATGAGTACGAGTGCCACTAGACAAACTGGCATGCATTGCATCCTGATCTGATAAATACTGCATGTGAGCACTGTAGTCTGCTTGCTGCTGTCTCAGTGTTCGCAGCTCTTCCTGCAAATAAAATAAAGTAGACATGCTGCATGTTCGATTAACTGAGTTGCATGCAGCACACCAAAACCTGCCTTGTTACTTACTTACCTACTAATAACTGTAGAGTCCTCTATTTCCCATTGTTTTAACATTACGGGGTGGCTCAAATATGCCCACCAGCATATAAAATTTTCTACAGTAGTAAAGCTACTATGCATATCTATTCACACACCAAATTTTAGCTTTCTATCTTAATTACTTCCTGACATATGCAGGGGGTCCAAAAAATCCAAGATTGCGCCGTGGTGTTGTAAACGCTCCACCCAGCGGAGAAAATTTTCACCTATGTTAAAGCTCCTATGCATATCAATTCACATACCAAATTTCAGCTTTAGCACATGACATGGATTGTGTAAGACCTTACTGAATACGTTTTGATTCACTTGCACCGAAATCTGTCAATGTGCTTGCTACTCAGTACTCACTATAGCAACCAGCAAGCAAAAATACCAATGGTCATGCACACAATCATTACATAATGATTAAAAATACTTGCAAATATTCATCAGTAACCTGTAGCTGACTACTAATTCAACTAGAAAACATAGGCAGTCGTATCGACATGCAGACCCACACCGCCATCAGCAGTACACGGCCGCAGCAGCACGTGTCACCAGCAACAGTGCGACCATAACAATTTTGTAACCACGTGACCATGACCTTTTGACCACTTGGTCAATGAATGCTGAGCGACTGCTATAGAGTATACGTGTACAAAGTTTGGTGTTGATAGCTCAAGCCATTTTCCTTTTAGATCGCCAACAAACAGACAGAGAGGCAGACAGACAGACGCGACTGAATGCCCTATCCACGCCGGCGGCTATATAGCTGGCGTGGGTAACAAAATTTTTTAACAATTCTACAGTGTAAGTGTGTGCTGTGCAGGTTTTCTAACCTGAAATGAAATAAATTAAAAAACTGCACACACTTACTACCGGCAACCCTATGTTTCTGATATGTACATTGCCGTCAATTTATTGGCATCATCAACAACGTCATCATCATCGTCAGTTTAATCAAACTATTTAAAAAAACAAATACAAATCAAACAAAACATACAAACAAAAAACTCACAATGACACAATAACTACAGTGAGTTACAGAACGGGTCCCATATCACTTTAATGTTCTGTGCTATAACTCAATAAGGTCATTTCACCATCTTGCAGTAAAGTCATAAACACCATATAGTGCTAATTACACTACACAATTTCTTAGCTAACAACAGTAAAACAGCATTGTCAGAAAACACAATCTACTAAAGAAAGTATGATGACATATGAGACTAAGCCGAAAATTCAAATTCATGCATAACATATGCTAAAGAAACTGACAGATAGCCAGTGTGATCTTTTATATATGGACTACAGACACAACAAAGTAAACTATCAATTTCTTAAATGAAGCAATAAGTATTCAGTAGATGGCTGACCTCCTTTTTTACCAATTCTGCCCGGAATTTATCTGACAAATTTGCTTTCTGTAGTTCATATGACTGGAGCTCCACTGAGAGTTCATCATTCAACTGCTGCAGTCGCTCCATCTACACCAGAGATGCAGCACCAGATGTACATATCTTTCTTTAATCAGACAAAACCACTTCGTCTTCTTGCCAACTTGCCGCCTATGTCTAGCACCAAAGACTAGAGTGTTTTACAAGATAAACCAGGTCAATGCCATTACATATATTTAACTACTGGACCACTGTACTGCATTAAATTTCAAAAACGATTACTAAATTACTGTATAAACTGCACCATCTTTTGTCTAGAACAGAAGATCTAGATACATTAAATAGCTAAATTACCAACAGGACTATTGGGCACCATAAAAAGGAGAACAATACTCCCGAAGGACAACAAGAAAGACAGCAATGTTCCACCAGCTCTGTCTGTGTCTGGGTTGTCAATTTACCTGTGCATCGCATCAGAACCAGGAAAGCAAGTGATCTTCCTGCTTATCGAACTTTGCACAGATATTACACAAATAAATATTTTAATAAAGTCTGGTAGTGATCAAGACAAAACAGACAAAACCTTTTTAACTACAAAATAGCAGACAGTGCTAATTTGGCATAATTATAACAACGACTCTACCACCAACAGCATTAACTCAAGAGCAGCAGATGTTACGCCCACAGACATTCTGACAAACTCCCACTCAAGCTGGACAGTTGCAGACAATACCACTGCTGGTATGCTGGCCTGCTGCCATTGTTCCCATAATACATCCAATAAAGTAGGCTGTACATGACAGTTTTCAGTGGCTAACCACCTTTTAATCTTTAAAATATTTGTAAATAACAAAACACATTAAATGCTAAGTTATGTGGCTCTGATAGACATAAGTACAGATTCCAAAGAAATGCTGACTAAATCTTGCAACCTCTGCTCTCTGTGAAGATGCAGCCACTTCTAAATCTCTTATCCGAGTTCTAGCATTGCGCAACTCTGTAACGTGATCTGTGCACAAAAGTTGTCACAATATGTCATTAAACAATAGATTAAATATATTATAAACATAACATTCACAAGTCATTTAGTTTTCAAAATTGTTGTTACATAATATAGTTCACACCACACAGCACCAATGAAATATTCAAACCAAGCTCATTCAATGAAGACTGCCATTTAGAAGCACTCATATGTGTACTAATACAAGGTCATCACACATCCTGCTCTGGGTGTGACCATCTTATTTTATGGCCATTTGTCCCATTGTCCCCATAAATCTAATGGGGACAAAAGTATGTCCCACTTTTAACAAAACCCTGGTCTAAACTTTCTGCACAGTAGTTCGCTTAGGGCCATTTTCTCACTGCAAATAAATCTCCCATTAATGTTAATGGGTGATTAACTCCCATTAAATAATAAAAGATTAATCTCCCATTATTGTTAGTAAGAGATTAATTTGCAGTAAAAAACAACCCTTAGTAACATTACATATATGTGGCTGAAGTTGTCAACTCATTTCTGAATGACAATGATTATTTGCTGAGTGGTACTCAGTGGTGTCAACAGTAAGGATGACACAATTCATGAGGCCCTTAGTAGACTTTTCAGTTTTTCATGAGTGCCTGTGCACAAAAGAAAACTGATAACCTACACTGAGTACTGACATGTGGGTAATGCATGCCAAATTACAACAAAGTACAAACTGTGACTGTGAATAATAAATAACATCATAAATATAAAATGTTTTATTGTTATTGTTATTCTTAAGACCAAAACAGTCGATGGGGGCTTTGCATGCTTTAGCGCCAGCAAAGAGTTCCCAAACTTGACAGTTAATTGTGGCACATAGTGGAGCAAAGCATATTTTTTGCCACTGCAAGGATACTGAAGGATTGTTCTGCCTGAGCAACTGTGAAGGCAGTGTGCACAAAAAAAAGACAGCATGATGCAAACACTTGGAAACATTTTTGATTTTAATTAATATATCCTAATCAACGGTTGCATTGCAGCCTATCCAAAATTAGCTGTTTGGATCACCTTCATCTGTTCTATTTCTTTCACCAAGTTCTTGGATACTATATTTTCCTGTAAAGCAGTGCACAAGTTCAAATATATATCATAATTCTTCATCAAAGTTCGGATATTCCCACAATATGTAAAACGACATTTCATTGCATGGTTGCCTCATCACGTGTGGTCACATTTGCTATCTTGTGCAATATCTTCAGCTACATTATGTTACATGTTCTTCAACTTCTTCCATAGTCCCATCAGCAAATACCTTCCTCCTTCTGTGGCATTTCATTTGGAACGTTACTGGGCTATCTATACCAACATTCTGTACCGGTACAACAAACGTACTCCCAGCCATAATAGCATTCCAGATATCTTGCAAATCTTAGACCGTCAATAAGGCTCTGAATGTTGTCAATGTTAAGATTCAGTGTGGTAACTCTTGCTTGCAACACTGTTCCTGAGATCAACTGTCAGGAGTACTTTCAGACAGGAGGAAGCCATGACGTCAATTCTTGACCCCATATAGATATAAAATGGTAAAAACTGGCGAGTTTACAACCAAGTGTAAGGGCAACAAAGGCATAGCTCTAAAACGGCAAAAATCACTTTGGTGGGACTCCGCCTAGAACGTTAAGCACGCCCTTACCAGCGAAGTCATGTGGCAGTTGATGGT
>Ga0209780_1002943_pt1 | contig 12418 bp, 10 predicted proteins | sample WorMetexBAHAMAS2_FD_187384 | JGI IMG/M metagenome (GOLD analysis project Ga0209780, IMG submission 187384) | Marine gutless worms symbiont microbial communities from Max Planck institute for Marine Microbiology, Germany - Inanidrilus exumae... | ecosystem: Host-associated > Annelida > Digestive... | reverse complement strand
GTCGCCGTCGCCTCGCCGTCGCCTCCCGCCGAACCCCGTCTCCTCCAGGAACCGCAGCTCGCGCTCGCGGTCGACCAGCTCCGCCGGAAATTCGTCGTAGCGTTCACGTGACACGGCCCGACAGGTGTCGCCACTCACCAGCTTCATGACGTCACACTCTCCCTGCGCACAGTGGCGTGTCCAGGGCGCCGTTAAGTAGGCCAGCTCTTAGCATTCACAGAAAACTAAGTGCTAAGCACTTAACGGTCTTCTGAACTCAGCGCTTTATGGGACACTAATCAGAAAAAAATTTCCGCTTAGTTCGGACTTTCGAAGAACTTCAGCATGCGCAGATGTTATGTCGTGGCAGCGTATGTTAAGTGGGATGTTAAACGAGTATTTTGAAAGCGCGGGGACGGATTAGGGGTCTGGTGCCAAGCTCAAGTGGTGTTCAGGGAAGGAGCCCCTGGGAGTTATGTTCTGTGTGATGTGTAAATTTTAATACAATACAATACAATACAATACAATAATGGCATCCATGATCCCTTGCAAATCGGGGTCTGCGGCAGAAGATGAACAGTTTTAGGCCGCATCGCAGCAACAGCTAGATGCGGCATATTGCTACGGACGGAGTAGTGCGGTCTGTTTGTCTGTGTGTCTGTCTGTCTGTTGGTCACGTTCGTGAGTCCTGAACAAACGACTGAACCGGTTGATATGCCGATGGTGGAGCTGACCCAGGAGGGTCCAAGGAATCGTGTATTACATGGGATTCAGATCGCCCAAAGGGAAGGGGTAATTCTTGGGGGTTATCCAGCCCATTCAAAAGCATTGTGTTGTCACTGCTGCGGTATACGCAGCAAAAACATAACGACATCATCGCGACTGCTGCAGACGACTGCATTGCTCCCAACTGGCGGGTGACGCGTTAACTTTTCCCCGTGAAAAATCCACCCCTTCAATGCGGCTTTTCGTCAAAATTCTTTAAGCACTTGTCTTATCTGGATGCCAACGCTGCCTCGAATTTTTCGCGTATTTTTTTCTAAACTTTGTGCATTTTTGCCCAGATCAGCAGACGAACGTTATGACAGCCGCCTTATCAGCCCGCCCACCACCGAATACGCCATGTACACGACGTCTTAAGACACAAACGACGCATGAAATAAAATATAACTCACAGTTGGAAATTTTCAGCGAATATTTTTTAATTTGCCCCCGATAGGAATGCGAATTACTGCAATAACATGCCTGTCTGTCTGTCCGCTCGCACATCTCATGTTTAAATTTCACGAAATTTTCTGTAAATGTTAACCGTGGCCGTGGCTCGGTCCTCCTCTAATGACAGTGGAACACGTTATGTATTTCTGATTTTGTGGATGACGTCATATTTTCACATGATGGAGCCAGTGGGCCAGAATCAAGGAAGACTTTATGTTTCATCGAGTTCACCAGGTGGCGACACCCGGGCGAAGTTGCTGTCTACGATTTCAGACCTGTTTAGTTTTATTTCGTCATTTTCGTTTATGGTTCTTTGCGCAGGTCAAATATTTATTATCGTATCCTATCGTATCATGTGGCTCCCACTAGCGAATGCCAGTGAAAAGTGGTGGTGTGAACAGGCGTCTGCGATTGAAATATCCAAGTGAAATTCTCAAGCACAAATACGAATCCGGATAGCGATCCAGAGAGATGTAAGACGTTATTACGTTTTAGGCCACATCGCTTGCACGCAATGCATAGATGCGGCCTGTTGCTACAGATGTCACACGTAGCGTTGTCTGTGTGTGTCCGTCTGTCTGTTGGTCGCACGGATGTGCTATTCGAAAAAGGCTGAACCGATCGAGATGCCGTTTGGGGGCTGACTCATGTGGGTCCAAGGAACTACGCATTAGATGCGGTCAATATCGGACGATTCTATTCGCAGCCGCGAGGAGCGATAAGGCGGCGATGCGGTCTTTTGCCAAATTATTTTGGACATTTGCTGCTAATAGTCGTTGATTTACGGATAGTAGGCGAGGCTGGCTTACGTTCAGAACGAACCAGACGAGGTTCGGGTCGGTGTTGTCACCAACGATGATCTTATCGTATTCGTAGTCCTCGGTGCGTGACACCAGACTGAGCTGACGTACCACCGACTTGGACCACTCGGCCACCGGCGCCCACCGCCTACATCGACAACAACAACGTCTATTGGATTCTGGTAGCGATAGGATAGATTAAACAAGGTGTCGCCTTAACGGGACGTAATACGACTGGCCCGCCGTGAAATGTCGGCCGCGCGACCGCCCGCGCGCCCGACGGCTAGCCCGCCCGCCCGCCGGCAGTGTTACAGACGACGACAGACGACAGACGCTGAAAGACGCCCGCGAGCAAAACAACACTGTCCCATTAGGCGGGCCAGTAATAAACATACAATCACAAAATCATAGAAGACGCATGTACATACAGTCGGCCTGCAAATACGTACGTCAATCAAGTCTGTAAGTGGCACGAAGCGTAGGGGATAAACGTTTTTGGCTACGGTTTGTCTTACTTACTTGAAGAATTCGATTCGCACGTGGGACTCTTGCTGCTGAAGCACATCTAGTCCATTGCTGACGTAGTCTTCTTTGTCGAGCACCAGGAACTCGCTCTCCTCCGCGCACACCACAGTCATCTGTCGCGTAGTGTTGTTCTCGACGTTCTCGGTCGTTATCTCCTGAAAACAACACTTCTCGGTTCCAAACTACTAGAAATACATGTACATCCGTCTAATAATTGTTCCTTGGGCCTACCGGAGTCTAACATCCAATCAGCATCAAGATCGGTTCAGCCATTTTTGCAGGGCTCAAGCACGTGACCAACAGACACAGCGACCACGGTACTCTGACTGTAGCAATATGCCGCATCTAGCTATTGCTGCAATGTGGCTTAAAACTGCTAGCAGTATGCTTTATATAACTCTACCGTAACGATTTCTAGTCTTAACAAGGTATCGCCCTAACGAGACGTAACCGTACTGGCCCGCCGTGCAGTGTAGGTGACCGACCGCAAAAGCGGCCGGCCCGGCGGCGGCCGACCTCCCACTCGCCCGGCGGCCAGACGCCCGCCCACCGGCAGCGTTACAAACGACGACGACAGACGCCAGCGAGCAAAACAATACTGGCCCATTAAGCGGGCCAGAAACAAATCAAAGCAAATTAAAAAAACCAAATCAAATCGAATCGAATCGAATTTATTTGCAAGCAAAAAATATTAAAGAAAACACATTATGTTAAACAAAAAGTTGAACAACTGGGAACAACAAGTACCAACAGGAATGCCAGCAGTACTCGAAAATAGTCTCAAAGGCAGAGAAACTGCTGTAATATGTGCGCCTCAAAAATGTACACAGAATATTAGAAATCGTGCACGTACTCCGAACACGGCTCCTTTGCGCAGCGTAATGAGCTTCTTCTGGACAAATAGCGAGTGATCATCGGGATCGAAGTCGACAGACACGGCTCCAGAGAAGACGAAGTAGACACTGTACGCAACGTGGCCTTTACGTAGCACCGTACGACGCTTCTGACACCTAATAATAATAATAATCTTCGTTTATTTAGATTAACGTCAAACCGCGCAATCACAGTACAACATCCCCCACTCAGGGCAGCACTATACAGAAGTGTTAAACCGGCGCACAGCGATTGAATCAACCGCACAGGCTTAACCTCGTGAGTATTCACCAGATGGCGCGACCGGCACACATCCGATAAAGGTGCTCATTACTCAATTTATCGACCCCGACAGGATGGAAGGCTGAGTTGGCCTGGTTGGCTGACCTATAGCGGACGGCTTACCCACATAAGTGGTCACCCGTCAGCTACAGATCGAGCGTGGGACAGAGAAAGTTCGCCGGTCAGAGACCGGCGTTCTGCCACTGTGTCACGCAACCAACCTCGTCACACACGTGGACACAGGTGTACGTAGGTGTGAGCCTATACAGGTACACTACAGGTAAAGTGATATCATACCGTTTAAAGAAGCATCTAGGCGACGTACACACATCGCAGTCAGAAGCCACTGAGCCCCTAGGTGGATATACTATAGAGTCTGTGGCGGATGGCCGGTGTGAACGTCAGACGGTTACCTTCCCAGTCATGGCGCACTCCACTGCCCCTCAGACGGTAGTTGTTTTCCAAAACAAGGGCACAATATCTAAATTTTGTCGGGCCCGATTTTTGATATTTGTCCTAGTTTTTGTGTCACGTGACTTTGAACTTGGCACAAACGTCAGTTGCGAAGAGTTGACCGTCAGTCCCGCACGGGGCTAATTTATAATCGGCGTTAGTTTCAGAGCTACTCCTGAGGTATAATGCTATACGTTTAATATAATTGAAAGCACGACTAACTTCAGATAGCGGACTATACGACACATTGACAGTTGCATCTGTCGACTGTATTTGCGAAAGCTCTGGAGCCCTTCCATCAAGTCCGCAACCGCTTCCAGGTCTTCCTGAGTCCGATACTCAGCCTTTTTCTCCAGTATGCGTATAATAAACACGGGAACCTTGGGCTACACATCACGACAGGACAGGACAGGTCAGTATCAATTATTTTATACACATTCGTTTATATCGCTACAGAACCAGGCAAAACATTAACCCATTTTAGCTCAGCGTTCTTAAAATAGTTACATTAATACAGGCATTCGACGCCAGTCTGGTTAACCGACCACTTCTTTTAATTCTGACTTTCTGGTATCTGACGCACACGGTTGAGTGCCAGAATGCCCGAAAGTTAAAACTAAAGATGGTCGGTTAGCCATCCTGGCATCGAATCCCTTAGTCACTGTCCCCATTTTTAGAACTCTGGTTAAAAATGGGTTAAACCAGACAACGTATAGACGTTTATTGGTAATAGCCATAATTTAAGCTTTGTTGATCTGACATGATTAATGCTGTATTTGTCAACTGGAAAAGTGATCATCGACGATGCACTTCAGGACTGATTGATTGAGTTAAGGTTTTATGTCCCACACGACACAAAATAGGGCATTTCGGAGACGTTCTTCCCAGCCAATCTCTTGGCTTAGTACTGAAAAACGATAAAAACACAACTAAAAAACATAGGCAGTCGTATCGACATGCAGACCCACGCTGGCAACGGCCGCAGGTAGCACAGCGGCGTATTGACATTGTCCCCAGCAACCGTTCGACCGTGGCGGTTTTCGTAACCGCGTGACCTCGACCTTTGACCTTTTGACTTCTGGGTCAACGCATGCTGAGCGACTGCTATAGAGTATATGTGTACCAAATTTGGTATTGATAGCTCAAGCCGATTTCCCGTTAGAGCGCGGACAAACAGACAGACAAACAGACAGACAAACAGACAGACGCGACTAAAAGCCCTACCCACGCCGGTGGCTATGCCGGCGTAGGTAACAAAAGCAAACATGCATCCCTAACAAAATATACTATAACACAAAAAACACACACAAAACCAAAGCCAGGTTTAGTCGCCTCTTATGACCTCCGGACTGGAAACGGAGTAGATAAATACATAGATAAGTAAGGAAGTAAATAAGTGAGTAAAAGTAAGTAAGTATGAAAATTAAGTAAGCAAGCGAACAATCTATATAGCGCCGGAATCAACAAATGAATCAGGGCGTATTATCGCCCGGAACCCGTATGGGGCGACCACTTCAGCAACATTTTCCTCACGTAACACTAAACTTTGACCTTTCACCTTGGCCTCAGAAAATGACCTAGACAGTGTCAAGATAAACCAGCCAGGCAAATATCGAAAGTTATTGTCCGGACACACACACACACACAAACAAACAAACAAACAAACAAACACACGCACACACGAAAGAGTGTTCAGCCTGGACCATTAAGCATAGATGATGGGCCAAAAAACCTGCGCACCCATTCTTTTCACTCTTATGGTGTTAATAGCAATAAATGTGTGATACAACAGTGGTTTACTGGTAGTTTAAGATAATCATCAGCAATAGTATGTATTCAAGTTGTTTTCATCGTTCTAATGTTAACTAGAAAATGCGTGGCAGAGCCTAGCGTGTAGCGCGCGCGGCATAGCAGTGACGCCCTCTAGCGTGTGGGTGAAAGAAAACTAAGTAGTGATCGCCCCAGAAAACTCAGTATTGATCCCCGCTAGGTCTAGCAGTGGCGCTGCGTAGGCAAACTGCCGATCGACAAGGGGGTGTACATTTTGCCCTTCTTAAACTCCGGAGTTACTGGACTGAAGTTCACCACGTTTTTAAACAATGTAGCCAAATTATCGCAGACGAATCTTTGAAATCAGAATTGCTATGTTCCACTTTGTTTAGGAATACTAAGGCAATGAATAAAGGTGAGTCGATTTAGCCCATTTTAACCCTATAATTGGTGGCAACGTCCCTTAAGCGATCGGCAAAAAGATGGTCAAATCAGTAGTCTCTGATCAAATATCTACAACATGGTAAAAATTTGGTGAAAATCGTTCCGAACCCTGAGATAATTTGTCTGAAAGGTTTATTTCACAGAAAGAAACGACGGGGTGTACATCTTTAATTTTTGTAAACTCGGGAGTTACTGGACCAACGTTCACCAAATTTACGCATAATGTAGCGAGATCATATTAGATGAACTTTTCAATATCAGAATAGTGATACTGCAATCCTTTTTGAAATATCATGTCTAAGAATAAAGGCGAATAGTCCGATTTTGCCAGTGTTGACGATAAAATTGGTTGCCATGACAACGTCCCTTAAGCCATCTGAAAAAAGGGAATCAAATCGGCAATCTAAGATCAAATACCTACCATACGATAAAAATTTGGTGAAAATCGGTCTAGTAGATCCTGAGTTTTCTTTACTCAAAAGTTTATTTTTTAAAAAAAGAAAAAAGAAATCAACGCAAGCAAGTTGCATTGTCATAGTCTTCTTTTTATCTATTGCTATGTGTTACTTCGTTATAATTATGTGACATGTTAGTGGCCTTTGGCCCTTTGTCGCTAATAAATCATTATATCATATAGCCCGCGGGGCATGCAAACACTGTAACACATTTAGTTGAGGCACATGACGTTATCACAGTCGCATACCTCCTTGGCGATGCGGAAGTCCTTGAGTCTGAAAGTTAGCTGGCGGGCTGCGGTCAGACCGGCGATTGGAGTGATGTAGCGATCGAGCATGCTCTGTTCAGCACTAAGCCCAGCAGCAGCAGCCCACTTACGCAGAGCGGCGTACGTCGTCGCCATCAGTCGGATTCTATGAACCATTCGAACCCACGATTCGAACGGCTGCAGCGTGCAATAAAAAACATCCACGAAACTAAGAACAAGTTTGCATTTCAAATCTTGCTGCACAACTGTACGAAACGAGAGGATGTTTGGAACAGTCTTCCAGCTCATCGACGAGCATGCCGCATTCCGACGAGCATGCACTTAAGACATATCTTTTTATTTTATTTATTTAATGGTTCACGTCATATAAAACAATACGAACAACGTTACCAAGGGCATGAAATGCCACTAACAGGCAACAACAATCTCATCTATCTAATTAGCAGTACAGTCTCATCTAACACTGCATGCAGTCAGAAATGTGGTAAAATATTAGCAGTTTTCTAAAAACCGTTTAAATGATTGTAACGTTCTAAAATCAGCAGAGCTGGCTTCCAGTGCATTCCATACATTGACTACACGGTTACAAAAGAAATACTTTCTTGTATTAAGACGACAGTAGTTTATATATAACTTAAAGGCATGACCTCTAGTTACACTGTTATTACCGATCACACTGAAGAAATTATTGGAGTCAGTATCAACAAGATTAAACACAATTTTATAGACATATACCAAATCGGCCTTTTGCATTGCTTTCAGTTCTGTGTCTCTGACTGATACTTTGGAATGCGCAGTCGATCTATTTTTATGTATGACTGGGCACTAGAACGTTTATTGTATTGTACTGTAGGCCTGTTATTGAACTGCATGCTAGGCCGCATTGCAGCAGACTCTAGATGCGGCCTGTTGCTACAGATAGAGTAGCGTGGTCTGTGTGTCTGTGTGTTGGTCACGTTCGTGAGCTCTGCAAAACCGGCTGAATTGATCGAGATGCCGTTTCGGAGTCTGACCCGGGTGGACCCCAGGAACCATGTACATATTGGATGAGGTCGAGATTCCCATGGGAAGGGAAAATTTTGGGGGTTGTCCAGCCCGCTGAAAAGCATCGAACTAATTGTTGCGTTTGTACGCTGCAAAAAAAATTAGAGGGCTGCACTGCTGCCGACTGGTCGGTTGTGGCATTACATTGTTCCCCAGTGAAAAATCCGCCCCTCCCTGCGATGCGGCTTTCGTCAAAATTCTTTGACCACTTGTTAACACTGGATACTGTGGCACTATTGAGTGTTGAATATAATTCAAAATGTTACTAACCGCAATTCTGTAGATGTCGTTGTCCGCCGACTAAAGCACACAAAAACATCATCAGCATCATCATCATCAAGAAAACTTGACATAATAATGTTAATTAAAAATGAGCTAAAAATCTAGATCTAGAGCCCCAAAACAAGTCTTGAGTTTCTTGCGGAAACTCGCACGCGAAGGTAACTAACTCTTCAATGTCAGTAAGTAATGCGTTCCACACGCGAGGCCCGGCAACCTAGAAGGCTTTGTCCGCACGCATAGCCGGGTTCGACGGATCGCGAAGTTGCCACGCCATAGTTCAGTACATATCAAGGCCGAAATGATCAATAACGTAAGAAATCATAATTATAATGTTAAATTGGCTAAACTACGTTTAAAAACTGCGAGACTATAAACTGGAAACAACTACAGCGTGTAGAGAAAAAATCATTAACGGTGTAACAGCACCACTGCTGCCGCGGGTTGCAATACTGCCGACTGGTCGATGTCACAGTAGATTGGTTGGTTGCGTTGCACAAGGTAGAATGCTGGTCTTTGACCGGCGAACTTTCGCTGTCCCACGCTCGACCTGCAGCTGACGGGTAACCACTTATGTGGGTAAGACGTCCGCTACAGGTCAGAGAACTAAGCCAACTCAGCCTTTCATCCTTTCGAGGTCGATAAATTGAGTAGTGAGCTACTTTATCGGATGTATGCTGGTCGCGCCATCTGGTGAACCCTCACGAGGTTTATCCGGTGCGGTTGATCAACCGCTGTGCGCCGTATGTGGCAGCAGTTTAGCCGTGCTTAACCCTTCTGTATAGCTTATATAGTGCCGCCCTGCGTGGCGGCTGTTGTGTCCCGCCCTGCGTGGCAGATGTTATTACTACAATAATTGCGCGTTATGTATGCAATTAAATAAACGAAGATTATTTAAACAAGAGTTTCGCATATCAATAATACGATTTGACAAAAATGCTTTTCATCAGCATCAGGAACGTACGGTATCGGACAACTCAGAATGGAGAGACGTTCTGGTGGCTTGCTGTCGCCTCCATTCAGCCAGACGATGTTCGTGTGTTTTCAATCGTTCTCTGAACAGTTCTACTAGACGACGTTCCAACCGCGCTTTCGAACCAGTATCCATCTTCTTTCTGCGCGCATATTTCCGAGGCTATAGGTTTTTGACTTTCGGGCACTATGGCGCTCAGAGTTGAGCGCCAGAGTGCCCGAAAGTCAAAAACTAAAAACGGTCGGTTAGCCGGTCTGGAATCAAATCTTTCAATCACAGTCCCCATTTTGGTACTCAGAGCAAAATGGGTTAAATCGTGGTAAAATTAAATTACTGTTCCAAGACATCCTGAATTTGGACCCCTAGACAAATATTTCTCCCTACGCCCCCACTCCTCCCAGGATCTCAGCCCAACTAATTTGCCCCCGCTCTCAGCTATGACCTAAAGCGTCGGCCTTTCCCCATCGCCAGTGAACCCCAGTTTCCCCAGTTCAGTAATGCCAACCCAACTGCCCGTAATGGAAGTCCCAAAACAGACATTGCAAGCCGTGAATACAAAACGAGGAGTGAAGGTAAACAAATACGAAGAATACTTAATGTTTGTGTCGAAACAGTGTGACATTATTCAACAATCAGTCACAGAGTATAGTCCACCACTCAGCGTCAAGAAAACTTTCATCGAATAAGTTCTAACCGCCACCGATTGTGACGTAGTATTGTGTTACCATGACAGTGGCGGCGTGGCGTGGTGGTAACGGAGTTGGTCGTATCAACGAAGTTACTCTACGTCGAGCCCGGTTAGTACTGGGATGGGTGACGTGTCCGGGTTCGACTCCCGGAGGCGGCACTTTATTTCAGTAGGTAACCAGCCACCCAGGCCAACTCAGGCGTTCATCCTTTCGGGGTCGATAGATGAGTAATAATGCGATCCAGATGTGCGCGACCTTGCTCGGGCGACGCCATCTGGTGAATGCTTACGAAATGCATGTAGGATGGCTCATTCCATTCGTGGATAAAACTGTGTGAACCCCGTGCCATTCGGCAACCTGTAGCGCCGCTGGTGACTGTTAAGTCGAGTCTAAGTGTTGGACGGTGGGCATTTGCATTTGCATTTAAGTGTTACTATGACGATTGGTGCATAGGCTACAGCAGATTGCTAGAGGAGCGAGTTAAGACAGCGGCAACGTGAAATTGAATTGAGCTAGTCTCTGCATAAAATATTTCTTGCGTCCCATGGGAATATATTTAACTACATGATTGGTCGCTAAATTTTGACGGTGACTTATAGTGAAGCCCACCCATTGAAAACTTTAACCCACACAAACGAATTAGTCCCACTGTGGAATTTTGACCGGTAGACATTATAGGCTACACAGGAACGACTCTCAGACACGTGGGTTTTTCGGGCATCGCGTGCTGTAAAACACAGGCATGCGTCATTAAGTAGCAAAACATACATGTTCGAGCTAAAAAAATCTAAAAATTTTATGTCGTTTTTTATATTATACGGTGGAAGACGTCTCCCACAGAACATTTCTGGGATCTCGCCCCCGCGGAGTATAAACTAAATTTTTCATTAACTTTGATTCCTTTAATCTGCTGCCGCACAAACTTTCGACAGTTTGGGAACTTCGACAAGAGCAGACGAATACAAATCTTCAAACAGGGTGGCGCAAAAACATGTATGTGTGTGGTAGATGCATAAATGATGTCTTCGTCAAAGACGACACGACTATTTCTCGACTAAACAAGTAGGCTATGTCCGCCCTCGTAAAATTGGACAAAACTGGCCGCGTTGCGTGCTGCCCCCTGGTGATAAGCGTTGAGTATGCGCCGCGCGCTCTATTAAGGTTGGGGAAAGACGGGACAGACAGACAGATGGACGCCGGGCCGTTACATTACGCTTACCGCTATAGACGCGTCCACCGTAATAATTGGTTCGTTGCTAAAAAAACTTTGTTTTAAAGTAGGCCTAAGTAGCGCAGCGTATTCAAATGTTCACAAAATATTATTGGAATCGACAATGTTGTGAAACTGGATATCTAATATATGCAGTAGACAACTGCAACTGCAACTGTTTTATGACTCACTGGAAAATTCTTATTAATCACGTGTATTCTAAAGTCACAAACTTTATTAGTATATTTTATAAACTTCGCCGAAAGCTTAACTTTGCCGTTGTATTTTGTTTTCGGTCATGTGTATTTATTACATGGGATTGTGCAGCGAAAGGAGAGAGCGAATGACAAAATAAGGCCACGACGGACAGAGACGCATGAGTACGGCGATAGGTGGGAAATTAACGATGAACTCACGTCACAGCCGCCCGTTTATCAGACACGCACCGGCTGGTATGCGAGAACTCACACATTGGCGCCAACTGGGTCACGGCTGCTTTGGGAGTCCAGGGACCCGTAGCGCCCGGAGCCGCCTAGAATATCACAAAAACCTAGACGATATTTTCACGGATGCGGCGTACATTAAGCGACACGATGGCTGAAACGATCGAGAGCTGGCGGACGGGTTTTCAATCTCGCAACTACGAACGACCTTAAGCCAGTTTTCACACACTTTTGCCTAGCTCCTCTGACAAAAATATGTGCAGTTAACTTCTAAAGATTTAATAAGCACCCAACACCATCAAATTGCCTACGTCTCTGGCGGATCAAAGTGATTGACAGTAGGAAAACGAATTAAGTAATCCAGGGTCAGTGGACTCCAAAAACATCCTGGTGGATTGGTGGCGAAGCCTGCCGAAAAAAACGGGAATCTGTGAGTCCACATATTTTGCACGAACACATGGGTTGATAGTGACGTAATTTCTTCATTCCTATCTCTTTCAGCTGTCCTGGCCGCCATAATGTACAAGAACTCATCAGGAGATGAGATAGCAAACGTCAACTTTTTACGACGATATGGCACGTACGTACATCAAAAAACTAAAAAAGAGAACCTACTTCGTTTAACCAATTAGACGATAGCTAGCCAAGTACTGCGCATTCAGTCTTGAGTTTATGAATATGCTAAGTCCACCTTGCTGTTATAGAATATTTATGC
>Ga0209780_1002942_pt1 | contig 12418 bp, 5 predicted proteins | sample WorMetexBAHAMAS2_FD_187384 | JGI IMG/M metagenome (GOLD analysis project Ga0209780, IMG submission 187384) | Marine gutless worms symbiont microbial communities from Max Planck institute for Marine Microbiology, Germany - Inanidrilus exumae... | ecosystem: Host-associated > Annelida > Digestive... | reverse complement strand
GTATCTAAAAAACCATGTGTCCAAACTCTATATAAGCTTTCTGTACACGTTAACTGTGGCCGTGGCTTGCTCCTTCGCTGACAACAATGCAACATGTTATGTACTTTCGGTTTTGTGGATTACTGGTCGACTTGTCGTCCCTCACGAACGTCGAATGCACTCGTCCGCCGCAGGCGCTGTGTAGGCATTACGCACTGGTCGTCGCTCCGGCAGCGGACGGGCGCATTCGCCGTCGCGAAGGGTGACAAGTCGGCCGGTAGGCGCAAACACCCGTCATTATGCATTGTTTGGGAACGTCATAATCGTCGTATACAATGGCAGCAAATTGTGCAACGGGGGCGAAGTCTGCTGTCTATGACTGCATCGTTCTAAAAGCAACTTGAACAAGGCAATCGTTGATATCCGACTTCGCCCGCGGTGCGCAATCGCACCCTTAACTCCATATACTTTGTTACTTTCTTAAACCTAAGTCCCATTAATGCTAAATTAACTTCGCTTTCCTGTGTCCATCAATATATATTTGTTTCTTCCGCAACGTACACCGTTACCATAGTAACATTGAAAACTTCGTCGCGCGTTTTCGTAATTCTTCCCATCAATCGTTACATTTCTCCGTTCCTCTGTTAGTTTACTTTGCGAGTAATTTCAAAATAGTCACAATTATTTGCCTTTTAATAACAGGAAATCATTCTGTCCGACTTTACGGTAAAGAAGTTAATTTAAACCAAATCGGTCATTCATAGCGAAATTCATACCGCTATACGGCCCATACAATGCATTTTCAGTAGGGAAGAAACCCCCCAAAATTGCCCCTTCACCTTGTGATTGCGTCACCCCACCAGAGGAGGACCGAGCAACAGCGATAGGCTTTCTTTCTTTATTGTGGGCAGGTGTCCAGTCTACCTCTGGACCTCAGCGCTGAGACAGTGCAACGGTCCAGTGCGCTAAACGGCGATACGCAACATGCACAAGAAAATTGGTAAAGATTGCGCGTGTGGTTTGGGAGATAGGCTCGCGGACAGACAGACAGGCACACACACACACACACTAACAGACACACACATAGACGTGCTTATTACAATAGTTCGCCACCACTGCTGCGCGGGCGAAGTAAAAATTACTAATATGCAAGTATCACGTCAGTTTAGTTCAGATCCAATACGCAATGTAGATTAATCAATCTACACAAATTGTTTATCAGAGGAGATTAATATGGACGCTGTCTGTACTTTCGTTGATTCCATCTGCCTCTTCTGGCTGTTTGTCGTGGTTGACCTTCGTTTGTTAAATCACTGCCAAAGTGGCGATTACCATTCCAGTTCGTATGACTAAAATCATCGGACGTAAAATCAACATTTCGTCGACACGTGAAAGGTCGTAGGTTGCGCTGCGGACCAAGTCGACGGCCGTAGTCATTTGCGGAGCTGACTGATCTCGACTCAGACTGGAAGCCGCTGAGACGCGGCAGGCAGCTGGACGCCGGTAGCTCCACGTGCCACGCGTCACAGACGTGCCGCAGCAGCACGTTGCTCACAGCCCGATGCACCACGCCGTTCCAGTGAATTCCGTCGCCGGCGCGGTTGCCGGTCTGACGACGGAACTCGTAGTGCAGATCCAAGACGTCAAACTCATGATCAGAGACAACCTACAGTCAACATCGGCCTGCTACAGCGACCTACCACATCTCAACCGTCCTGCGGTCTTCAGCTCCCACCTTTTAATCAACAACAGTAACTACCCACGTTGAGGGCAGTCACGGGAGTAGGGTTTTCATCTCCGTTTGTCTGTGTGTCCGTCTTTCATCCAACATCTCAAAAACTGATGATGCTAGGATCATCAAACTTGACACACGTACAAATGTTCCACGATGAGTCATGGAAACCCATTTATTATGGGATCAAAAGGTCAAAGGTCTAGGTCTCGAGTCACAAAAACATTGTCGGCGTGGGTCTTTGCACTCTTGTGAGTGCTGGCTGCTTCTAGTTTGAAATATTTACCAGAAAACTATATTTTGTACAGAGAGGAGGTAGCCTCGTCTTCTATACAAAGCGCAATGGTCAGATTCTGGGGTGTGGATTTGGAGTCCCCGGAGTCTGGATTCCAGCCCAGGGCCAGAGTCGGAGTCCTATTTTTAAAAAAATCCCGGAGTCGGAGACCTGCCAAAAAAGAGGACTCCGCATAGGCCGTACCTGTTTTCACAATCTTACAGAATATAATGAAATAATGGATAGTGCATAATAGACCAAACCACGGATACACGGTCTGTTATTTGTGGCAATTTGTCTGTCTGCATCGTTCACTCAGTACATTGTCACAATCACACAAGTTCAGAAGTTGGTGTCCGACTTAACCAAGAGTTGGAGTCTGAGGATTTTTACGGGCTGGAGTCGGAGTCCCAATTTTTTAAAACCCTGGAGTCGGAGTCCCACCAAAAAATGAGGACTCCGCATCCCTGGTCAGATTGCCAATCAGCATACAGCTAGCTGCACACCAGACGTTTCGGGTGTTTTTAAACCCATCACACACAAAACATTGTAATGAATTTTAATATCAGTTCACGTTATTGCCATGCACAAATGCGTAAATAATGATTATTCTATCTGCATTTTATAACGACAAGAGTAAGTGCTGCTTTGATACGCTGTCATCGCCAAGTGTTGCATAAAATAAATTTATACAACTGAGAGTCCTCAATGAAGGTCACGTCGACCACTTAAGTAACTATGCCGGCAGGCTCCGTGCACGCGTGGGCCCGCCAGTGCTGAACACACACGTCGTTACATCATAGTCTAATCTCACTTGTTAACGGCCGCCAGCAGTATCGACTACACATTCACCTTGTGAACTGCTGCTGTTTCCCAGTGTAACCGTGAACTTTGAGCCGTAACCTTGACCTAGATGGTGTCAAGATGAACCGCCATGCCAAATATCTACGTCAATTGTCATTTCGTTCTAACGTTACTGTCCGAACAAACACAAGCGCACGCACAGCCAACCAACTGCATTAGGCGGTCGGTAAAAAGAAGTAACAAGTGATCAAAAAAACTTTGACAAGACGCCGCATCACAGGGGGTGCGGATGTTTCACCGGGGAAAAGTTATGTGGTACACAGGCCAGATGGGAGAAATGCAGCAGTCACGTGGAACATATTGAATTTTTCAGCTGCGTACACTGCAGAAGTGACTCACGGTACTTTTCAACAGGCTGCACAACCCCAAAAATTGCCCATTTCCATTGGGGATTTGGACCCTCATGTAACACATGGTTTCTTGGACCTACCCGAGTTACCCACCAAAATGGTATCTCAATCGGTTTTTGCAGGGCTCACGGACATGACCAACAGACAGACAGACAGACACAAACACACAGACTAACCACAACACTCCAAGTGTAGCAATAGGCAGCATCCAGCTATTGCTGCGATGCAGCCTAACAACAGATGGTCATTGGTCAACTAACTTGACTGGCGTAATAGTTGGCCAAGAGGACGTCCACACGCAGAACTTCACTGACGAAAGAGATCTCGTCAGTAAGAAAGCCGCCACGGACTGACTGTGCTACGGGCATCGTCGTCAGCCACATCACAAGGGTATCTGGCGCCAGCAGACGCTTCAGCTGATGACATAACTTCTGAATATTCATCTCAAACTGTACCATAGACTGTGCTCCATACCTGCAAGCCACCGACAGACAACCGATGAACATAATCAATTGAATCAATCAATAACTCCAATCAATCAATGCATCAATCTGTCAATCGATACAATTTAATTACTTTGCCCCAGTATAGATGGGCAAAGTACTGCAAGCAGCGTGTCTGTATGTCTGCTTGTTTGTCTCTGTCTGCTCACGTATCTCCAAAACCACATGTCAAAATTTCACCAAATTTTCTGTACATACATGTATCACTTTTTAATCACACGAGCCAAAATCGCGCTACGCGCGATTTTGGCTCGATTTGGGCCGTCGGCTTGCCCATCTGCACGCCTGTTCGTCTGCCCAGCCTTGCATGTACCGCTTGCCACCTGTGCCTGCCGTGCGCGACCGTCCGTCCATCCAAGCCACGCCCGTGGTCACACATCTTCACAATCCTATTATTATATATAGATACATGTTACTACAGCAAATTACAGGTACTTCTGAGGGTAACCAAGAAACAATGCACATTTGCAACTGTCCACACAGTGATGTTTTTACCGCGCGACGCTAAGCTAGCGTGGTATATGACGCAGCCGTGTGACTGACTGTCTGTCCGTCACAAGCTGGTATTGTAACCAAAATGGCTAAAGGCAGGATCATGCAAACGCCGTATGATAGCTTAGGGACTCCAGTTTTCAAATGCCAAAGAACTCGGTGAAATTCAAAGGGTCACCCCCAATGGGGTTACAAACACAGGTGGAGTAGGCTAAATTGGCGATGCCACTACCACCTAATCATCTCTTGCTACATCAAGAATCCAGAATGGTTTACTTTTGGTGCTTGCTTACCCAGGTTGTACTGAAAAAAGGCCGTTAAATGAGTGTATGATATCTGATAAAACACCAATTACCTGCATGTGCTATAATGCTTAAATGGCATGAGCAATACCTGGTGATATCCCAAAGACAACTGTTGATCATAACAATGTCTGGTGGATGATCAGCAACAAGATCTGCAATAACCGTCTCCATGTATGGACTGTAGACACGGGTGACAAAGTAGAACCTTAGCAGGAAAGAAGGCTCACAATACTGACGCACTTCCATGTAGTTCTTGCCATTGGTCATTTCTCCCTTCGTACCGCCCTCAATCAGTTCATCACCACGAAACGACAACTCTCCCTGTTACAGCAGTCACAGTTCTTGAACAAATTAAGCACCTCTGCATCTCCATGCAAATATTTTTAATATTATACTATTTTTGAATTTTCAACTTCAGGTATAGAAGTCCCAAGAGCTAAAATAGGAAGGTAAAGACCAATACGCTGGTTGCTAAAGGTCTGGGTCTTCATCACTAAAACTGACAGACTCATGAATAAGGATAAAGTGCAAGTGGTCAATCAAGACTAAAAGGTGCAGAAATAAGAAAAAAAGGCTCACCGGAGGTGCTTTTAAACGTGGCCAATGTCGTGCAAAAAAAGCCACAAGAAGCTCATTATTGAAGAGGGAACGCATGACATGCTATGCCAGTTGAAACTGGTCAACTGCTGCGAAACTGTACGAACAAGAAGCTCAGCTATCGCAGAGGGACCATGCAACGCATTAAGTCGGTTCAAATCTTGTCAAATGCTGCATGAAAATCACATCTGGAGAGGCTTGTACTAGGTGAATAAACATATTAAAGATAATACATGTTACATTTCCAGTATGGGAGTTAGAAATGTTTCAGACAGCAAAAGTGACCTTCAAGGTTGCTCAAGGTCACTGGTATTGCTGCCATTCAAAAGGCAATATAAAATGTGGAAAATGGGGTAGTTTGGGGCAGTTAGAGATCAGCAAGGTCACTAGAAATAGTACAATTCGACACAGCGCATATGACTTCCTACTAGCCTTCCACAGTAGCTATGTCCCTAGTCCCTATCTTGCACCATTTCTGAGACAGTGAGATATTTTAAATCATTTTTATACCAAAAGGGCCAACACGTTCGTGTGTCAGGTTACCCATGTTCATAGTGGCTTTTTTGAATAAAGGCATGCCTCAGATGCAGCCTATTGCTACAGATGTTGCACTTAGCATAGTCTGTCTGTCTGTGTGCTGTCAGAACACGGGTGAGATGTACAAAGCAACTGAACCCATCGAGTATGTTTGGAGGGCTGACTCATGTGGGTCGTTTGTTCGTTCGTTCTTTGCGGGCATGGGTCCAACCTACTCTGGACCCCAGCACTGAGACCTTCTGAATCAGTCCAATGTGCCAGTCCCGGGAGAGGAGGGGAATTGGTAGGTGTGTGCAGTGTATGTGTGCGTTGTGTAGGGTGGACGAAGGAACAGTAGGCGTGAGCAGCTTGTCAGGTATTTCTAAGCGTGCCCCTTCTAGGCGTGGCCTACTGTCTGGCTAAGCATAGGAATTATTAGAAATAATTCTTTGGTAGGCGGACGTGCCCGGGCTGAGGCGGCGAACCTCGGCCACAGAGTATGTCACGCTCTACTGCACATGGCGGCCGAGTGTGTTAACCACTCGGCCACATGGGCAGGTACTCACGTGGGTCTAGATCAGACGAATTTTCACAGCCACAAGGGATGGAAAGTCAGCGATCTCGGCACACAGATGAGCTGTGCAAAAACGGGTAAGGGCTGACTCCTATGGGTCAAAGGAACTATGTATTAGTTGCATCAAGATCTGACAAATCCATTTGCAGGTGTGAGGGGGAACAAGCAGGTGATGCGGCCTTTTGCCAGATTCCTTTGGATACTAGTTAATAAAATGTAACTATGTCAGCTCACTTATAAGCACATTTCAGATACAAAGCCAAACAGAAGTCTTCAAACACAAGTATGCACACAGTGTGCGGACAAAATCATTTTTAAATCTCAGTGAAACATGCCATGCAGTGCAGATGAGAAAACGTTTACTGTTCAGTATACAACTTGCAAGCAGACCTTTCTCTTCAGTTCACTGCTGCTGAGCATCCTGTCTTCTTGTAGCAGCAGAACGAAATCTTTGTACATTGACCTCACCACTAAAATTAAAGAAACAGTCAATAAGATGTTAATAAAAATAATCTTCAATAACCTACATCAACATGAGCAAACTGAACATACCACATATATAAATGTCATAACATAATGAAAATTTAATGACAAAGTTTACAATTTTTTAAAATTTGCATCAGTCTCTACTGTCTAAAGGAAATTCAATCCAGCTTGAACACTTACCACTGTCACCAATAAACACAACAAATTTATTAGTCAGTAACTTCTTCACCGCTTCACTATTAAAAATATATGAAGCAGATTCCATCTGCAATCACACAGACAAATGCTGCATAGAATTATTAATTATTAAACATTATACATCCCAGCTGTGCAATCAATTTAAACTGAATGCAGTGCAAAATAAATCTTCATCTGAGCTTCAACATAATAATTACACCAGAATACAAAATTTCAAAGAAAGGCACAGCATGCAGTGTTTGGAGCTGGTGGCAGAGAGACAGCCGATGTAAAGAAAGCAATGTCCTTTCCTTCAGAGTCAGTTTTTGGACAAAGTAAAGACATGTCTAATGAGTCACCTCTGGCTAGCATTATGAAATGCATTCAGGCTCAGCCACATAAAACTTTTGCGCCATTCACACTCAGGATCAAGGGGCAACTTGCAAAATCCAGATGACCTGAAAGGTAGCGATTAAACTGATGTGCACACTGTGACTAGCAGCAACACCGTGTCACTGTCACACAGTGACAGTGACTATGATGTCACATACAAGTATATTTGGCAAATACAGCTGCAGTGGGTTAAAATCGGCATTTTACCAATATCTCGCTATATCTCAGAAACGGTGCAAGATAGAGACATAATTAATATGAAAGGTTAACAAGAACTCGTAGGCACTCTATTGAACAGTGCAATTTCCAATGACCTTAAGTGACCACTAAGGCACTAACTATTCCAAACCACCCATTTTCTACACTTTGCACCGGTACTGCCTTTTACATGTTCATAATGGGTGAAGATAGAGATTTCAAGTTTGGCAGGCAGTTTGATCGTAGTAAGTCGTAGCCCACAGATGACAAACCATCCCCTGCAAGGGCGTGATCAGGTCACATGACCATTAAAATTTTTGGGAGCTCCAATCATATCTCTAGAATGACTGAAGCTAGAGTCGTCAAATTTGGTGTACAAGTAAGGTATATCAAATGTTAGCATTTGGATGACAAACTAACCCCTAATGGGTATGGTCAGTGTCAAGTAACCCATTTAAAAAAAAATTGTGCCCCAATCATATCTTTGGAATGGGTGAAGCTAGGCATTTCAAATTTGGTGTGATGAGGAGTAGTAATACATACACAATAGACTGCCCTCAAATGGGATGTGTTCAGGGTCATGTGATCTCTTTAACTTTTGAGAAATAACTGATAACATCTTGCAAATGGTGGAAGATATAGACATAGTTGCAATGGAAGACTAAAAGGATATCATATGTGGCTTATCAAATGGCAACAACACCAATGACCTTGAGTGACCATGAAGTTCGCTTTTGCTGTTTGAAACTAGTGCCGATGTGTCTTATGTCTGAAGTGTACATACACTGGCCAAATCCCCTACCCAGGAAGTAAAGTGTGATAAGAGTTATATGTACATAATTAATTAGAAGTCTGAGTCTATCGCCTGTGCCTGTTCATCAACTCTGATCCGACCTGTTATCTTGATCTTGAATTACATCCACTTCGATCCTTGGTCACCTCGGTCCTCAGTGACATCGGTCCTTTTTGAAGGACCTAAGTGACAAAAGACCAAACTGACCAAGGATCGAATTGACTCAGTCCATTAAATGACTGATCTAGACATCTATTTACAAAGACATTATTTACATTACAGAATTACAGAAATTCTGTGAACAACAACCATACGGGCCAATTTTCTTGCCTTCTGAAAATGTAAACTTAAGAGGAGTGTTTGGCCTGAGTGACGAACATGCATGATTTCTCTTTTTGTGTACTTTAACTTTTGCTTTTATTTTAATGCCATAGGGCCTATGCTACTCTGAGAACATGTTTGCATTACTATGACACGATTTATTGATTAATTAGCAGTCATATTAAGTGTTGAACAGTAACAGAGTACCTTGTGCTTGCGTAATTTGTTTTTATGCTTTGTGCATGGTGCTAGGCCTACTGCCTAGTAGGCCTAGCACCTAACAGTAGGCCCTAGGCCTATACAGATCCACAGACAATTTTGTGCAATGTATAGGATTATTTAAAGTAACTTTTGTTCCAGGATTTAATTATTTTGCTGTATTTGTAGACTGTAAGCACGTATGTTTCTGATGTGTGTATATAGGCTATGTAACACATTTTAGGCCTATTTGTGACTCTATAAGGAGTGGTCGAGTGCAATAAACCTATAGGCCTACGCCGACTCATCAGTCATCACTGACATTTATACACACTGCATCCATGTACAATGGCTTTGCATGCATTTTGGTAACATAAACTAAGGTTATAAAACCATTATAATAATTCAACACCATCTGATACAACAGTTAGGCCATACAAGCATTGACCATTGTGCCATTACGCATATACACAGTTACACATCAGAATTTTCAAGAAATTTTGTTGCAACAAGAAACAGCCATTGTTGAAGCATTTTAAAATGTGCAAAGCACTATTTTGTTCTGTCTGTATTATACTATAATTGAACTGAATGCTACATAATTTTTAAACAAAAGTTGATACCACAGAGGTAGAATTTCCAGAGTCGGAGCAGTTAAATTCAATCACTGTAAAGCTGCCTCTGTCCTGGTACTAAATCGAGCAATTTTTTGATTTGATGCCATACCTAGAAGTTAAGGTATTCCTTAAGGGTCCACGTGGGACCCCACTAACTACTGTTCTTAGTAATCAATAGGGGGCAGCTATATCTTCTGTCAGGGTCAAAATCCCTGACAAATCCAGCATTGAAAACGACATTCACATAATAGACAAAAAAGTCTGTATGATAAAACGTATATGCTCTGTGAACAGAACAGGGCCTAAAATGTAACAGAGAACAAGTCGTCCATATCGAAGGGGTGGGCTTTGGGTAGAGGCTGCACCACTTCCCATATGGGGGCCTGGAAGCAATGCCCCCAGAACATTTTTTGAAATTGCAGGTTAAAGATACTAGTTTTATTTGTTACCAAGAACAACTCGTCAGCTGGCATGAACAGCTCGTCCTCATGGGCACAAAAACAAGAATTTTTAAGGCCCTGCAACAGAAACGCAATCAACCGTCAACCTGTTCACATAGTGGTAAAAATTACACTTAGGTATAACTACTCTAACAAGTAACAATATCCAACGTAGATGTTTGCTTGTAATACTCCCTAAAGACTGGTGCCTATATTGCCTCCATTGAACATTTCTCAAAAGCAAATAGCCCTGGATCTGTAGGATTATAGCGCTGTCATGGTCATGGCGATCAGCAATGGCAATCAACGGTGCGTGGTGCAGATGTAGATGATGCTGCTAAGAACACATTTACATAATAATAACCGAACCTATAGCCATCCAGCTTTTGGTTTTAATTAAATACCCAACGGAAGGTGATGGGAGGTTATGTTCTTCGCCGGCGTACTTCCTGGCACCAATTCAAGTCCAATTGTCACCACAAATCATCAGTCACACCCTTAGCCACAGGGACCAGATGATTAAATTTTGGAAGGTCAAGGTCACGGTCGGTGGGGGAGGTATGCGCTCTACTGAGCCCTTATAGTTCTTTGTTTTTAACCCTGGGGATCTTTACTACCTGGAATAAAATAATAATAATAATAATAATGTGTAGATTTATACAGCGCAACTTAAAAAGTCCTCAGATGCACTCATGGCTCACAAACTGGTAATGCAAAGCCTCTGTCCAAATGTCTGTAGTGACTGTGAGTGAAGTCGTTGGTCGGCCGGAAGACTGTTCCACACTTTGGCACCGGCGACTGAGAAGCTTCTTGTTCCAATTGTGGTGTTAGATCAAGTGACAGCGAGGCAAACGGACTCAGCAGACCGGAGATGTCGACGGCCCTTAAGTGAAGTGACAGGCACAGTCGTCAGCGAGGTATGGAGGCACCAGTCCATGCAAGCACTTGAGAACAATCACTGCCAGCTTGTAGATGATGCACTTACGGACAGACAACCAATGAAGTTAACGCAGGATTAGCCTAGTACTATGCCTCACCTGCTTATCTGCAGAACTCTGAGTATCAGTTACATTTCAAATACCTAAGGGCAACGGACAGACCTGACTTATGCAGGGACCGATATGGCTGCCCCACTTAGGTCCTTAGTACCGAAGTGACCGAGGACCGAAAAGATCAAGGACCGAACTGGATGTGTGCCGAACGATCCTTGGACCGAACTAACAGATGGCCGCTAACCGAGGACCGAAGTCACTAAAGACCGAAGTCGAAGTGGATGTACACCTTGATCAATCTTCAGTATCACAGTCTGAAAGTCAGTTTGAAAATCAAGATAAATCCAAACATCTCCACAACTCCTCGAACTTGTTATGCTATACGTCACAAATTCACAATATGATCACGCATCCACATCCTCAATTCCTCATTTTGAGTTTCCCGCATTCGGTTCATTTTTACATTTCCGTTGCATTACTACTTCCGCTTCCGCTTCTTTTTCTTTGCAGCTAGGGCTGCTACTACTAGTATTTTTCGAGTACCTTAGCGAGTACTCGAGTACTCATTACTTCCGGGTGTTATTTAATACAAGCTGCAGTATTTTATAGCTTTCGGAGACACAATGTTGCTGAATGTGCCGGCCGTGTGTCTGCTGGACTTCACCTGTGATGCATCCATCGTCACCGCCCAACGCCGCGATCAATGGTCACCGGTGCTCACCGGCGCTCACCGCAGTTCGATCGTTCAGCAACCACAGTCTGAATCTGATCATCGGCCGAAGCTAATGATCGCTGATGGCTGACTTCCCCCCAGAAGTGATCACCGTCAGTGCCGCCCGACTATCGATCAAGCGGCCCTCCGATTACATTGTTGATCGAGGAAGACGGAAATTTAAAGAGAAAAACCTGGTCAGTGAGTGATACTATGTCTCAGTCTCTCAGACCTCCAAATTTTAGGGCCCTGGGGCAGCTGTTTGTTCTTTCTTTGAGTGTAACTACCGTTTTGGGTACTTCAAGGAATTTTCACCTTCTTATGTAGCCAATAGCCATATAAGACTTAGACGTGCATGCTTAGCGATATAAGCTGCGTTCTAGGCGAATTCATCCAGGCACTCCCAGTATCAAAGTAAGCCCAGAGTTTAGTGCTTTGTGGGTTATAGGTCTAGGATGTCGATAACATAAGACAAGAACTCATCAGCAGATGAGATAGCGAACGTGAACTTTTTACGACGATATCGCACACGTACTTCAAAATACCAAAAAAAGAAAACCTACTTCGTTTAACAAATTAGACGATAGCTAGGCAAGTACTGCGCATTAAATCTTGAATTTATAAATCTGCTACAGAATTTTCACTTTGCAGTTATAGAATAGACGACAGACGACAACAGACGCCCGCGACCGTTACTAGTCTGGCTCCCCTACACTATGTGTAGGCGGGCCAGTAATAAACACACTGCATCTCCGTATCAGTTTTATTCTAAACAAGAAATACGTTCTGTGGAACATGGTATCTGCCCCATAGCCGATTTCACAAGTCCATGATTGAACTGTGCGCATAGTAACAGAATACCGTATCCTCTATTCTGCTGATGTCGTGATGTACATGTATTGCTT
>Ga0209780_1002941_pt1 | contig 12421 bp, 9 predicted proteins | sample WorMetexBAHAMAS2_FD_187384 | JGI IMG/M metagenome (GOLD analysis project Ga0209780, IMG submission 187384) | Marine gutless worms symbiont microbial communities from Max Planck institute for Marine Microbiology, Germany - Inanidrilus exumae... | ecosystem: Host-associated > Annelida > Digestive... | reverse complement strand
CTCTAAGGGCGTATGTTCCGGCTGTAGACGACCACGGTGCATTGTGACCATAGACTTTGTTTTTGTGTGCCTTAGGCCCTTACTTAGTTACTTACTTACTTACATAATATTTTTTTAATCATCATTTCCTGCAGAATCTGACTGCCACTTGATTTCTTCCTCTACTAGTTGCAAACCGGTGCATCCTGTTGAGATAGACTCAAAACTTTACCTATCTTCCTTAACTACATGCAACCTCAGACGTTCCCTGTGCCCATTTCCACCCACTTCTATCATTGTACAGCATTTTATCCAGTTACCATCATCTTCACATTCCAAATGTCCATTTCCCATCAGTAAAAAGGTAGTAAAGGTAAAGGCTTCCCATACTCGTTACCGAGCATTGGGCCCAAAGTTGATACCGGTGTACAGGCAGTCAGCCCGTAGGTGATTATAAATCATCCACCCAATGGTAGGCAGCCATTACTTTCTGCCAAGCCTGCGGTTACCTTCCCAGCCGCAGAGCATCGCCGCCACTTGGCTGGTACCAAGTTTTACTGCTTGGTGACAGATACATAACTTGCCCAAGATTGTTACGCAGCTTTTGCCCCGAGTAGGATTTGGACCCGGAGTGTTTCAAGTCCAATGCTCTACCCAGTGCGCCAAAGCACCACCATCCCATCAGTACACCTCACCTAATCCCATATGACTCGTTCCACTTCCAATCATTCTCATAATGCTGCAGTTTTTGGCTACATTTTCCTTTCTTTCTTTCTTTCTTTCTTTTGCAGCAAACCCACATATACATCCGATCAAGCTCACTCCAGTTATGTCCAACTTTACCTGATGCTTTAATGTCAACTATAGGCACTAGGCGCATAAATTACCGGTACACAATATAATCGACAATGTAATTTTTGAGTTGCCGCATTCAATGCGCTCACTGTCGTAATTTTTGCCACAGCAACCTCAACATTTGTTTGTAGAGTCAAAGTATGAAACCCGTGGGAACTGTTGGAGCACAATTTTACAGTCTAGACGCCTTCTCCTGCTATACAACTCAGAATGCCAATGCAGCTCATGGCATGCAGACTAAATATTAACAGATCAGCAGCTGCACAACACAAAACTCTACATACTTTGCCAACAATGTGTGTGGCGTATCCGAAGCGCTTCAAATACTGTGGTAAAATGGTTTCATTCAGCGGAAGTCCATAAGGCTGGGCAGACATGATCACGCCTTGTTGCAATCCTACAATGCAAATGTCTTAATGTACGGTATTCTGAAATGTACATCCAGCACAAAGTAACACCCAGTGACGGGCTAAGTGCAGAATTCCACAACGCTCAACAAAAGACAAATGGTCAAAGAAGAATTTTGATGAATGGCTGCATCGCATGTCGTGCCGTTATTAAGGACTAAATTATCCCATTTGCTGTGTACATCACAGCAGTGACCCCCAATACTTTTTCGATGGGGCGGTCATCCCCAAAAATTGACCTTCCCATGGGGTATCTTGACCCCCATCTAACACATGGTTCCTTGAATCTACCCTCTTTTGACATTTTGATCGGTTCAACCGTTTTCGCTGGGCTGATGAACGTGACCAACAGACAGACACACACGCAGACCACGCTACTCCATCTGTACAAATAGGCCGCATCTGGCTATTGCTGCAATGCATCCTAAAAAGTAACCAATAAAACGTCTCTGAAACAACTAGCAACTTGCAATCACCAAATATAACTAAATAATCAAAAAAACAGGTGCATGACATTGACGTGCTGTTTCATATATCATGTGTTTGTTGGTTACATTGGAACAAACAACTAAAACTAGAAAGCACTCACAAAGTGCAAACCTCCACCAAAGCTGACCATATTCCACGCACTTATTGGTAGCAAGGTCAAACTTGATGGACTTTAGCAAACAAGTATTGGTAGCGATATTTTAACAGGTCACATTGCATGCATTACATAAGATGCGGGCTATGCTACAAACAAAGCAGCGTTGTCCATCTGGTTTGTGCACCTGTGTGACTGTCTGCTGGTCATATTCGTGAATGCTGCAAAAACGGCTAAACTGATCGAGATGCCGTTTGGGAGGTTGAGTCGGGTGGGTCTAAAAAACCATGGTATCACGATATCCTACAAAAATGGGTCATTTTGGTGGTTGTTTGGCACATTCAACAGCAGGGCACTAAGTCAACACTGCATACCACAGCAAAAAAAATCAACAATCGCATCAGCTATGGTTTATGCAGCAAAAGGGATGATTTCATCGTCAATAACAGCATGCAGCAAATAGGATCATTCAGTCTTCAATAACAGCACGACATTCAATGCAGTCTATCGTCAAATTATATATATATATATGTCTGGTTTATTGTTTGTTGAACATTTGTTTCGTATGTATTCACCAGGTGGCAGCACTGCTTCACATACTACAATAAAGGAAAGAAAAAATAAAAATTCCTGCATCTCGATGAACATCAACACCAAACATTGCACCAGCTGTTTTACTTAACCAAGTCCAATCTTTTCAAAAACTTAAAAGCGCTACAGAATGGCACGTGTTAACGGGATCACACAGTTTCTACCTGCCACCCACACGACCGTCCTGACTTTACTCCGTAAGCATTCACCAGATGGCACCACCCGAACGAGGCAGTACACATCTGATATAGCTGACTACTCAATTTATCGACCTTGAAAGGATGAAAGGCTGAGTTGCCTAGTTGGCTGACCTATAGCGAACGGTTTACCCACATAAGTGGTCACCCATCAGCTGCAGGTCAAACGTGGGACAGGGAAAGTTCGCCGGTCAAAGACCATGTTCTAACCACTGCGCAATGCAATAGACTAAGGAAAAATAAATACGTGATTTACAATGTGAAAGTCACTCAGATACATGTATAGCAATACGTACCATAGCGTATAGGGTAGCGTCCAGTAAGCAGAGCCGCTCGTGACGGAGTACACAGCGGCTGAACATAGTAGTTGGCCAATATAATGCCATCGTAAGCAAGAGCATCAAGGTTGGGCGTCGGTATCTGACGTGACCCATGAAATCCCACATCATCCCAGCCCTTGCAACAAAACAGAAGTCAACAGTCTAAACTTACTAGACAGAGACATTAATGAAAAGATAATTTAGTGTTGTTACGGTTTCAAAAATTTTGCCGTCGGTCGGTTTCGGTAGGTTTTGCAAGAAAAACCGCGGTTTTTGGTTCGGTTTCGGTTCTCATAATAAACGCACTGTGAACCGTTTTATGCCTACGGTCATATGGTATGACAACTTTCATCATCACTAATTCGAACGGTAAACAACCGCATACATGCAATAATGCACTCAAAACAAACTAAGCTATGAACGAACCAGTAATATAGGCCTACAAATGTATAAAATTCACTGAATTTATCTTGACAATTTCAGCATAGAGACCCGCATGAAAACCGTCAATTCCGGCGGGAAAACCTAGGTTTCGGTGACGAACGGTCTTGGGAAAAAACCTAGGTTTCGGTGGCGGTTTCGGTTAACGTAACAACACTAAAAGATATTAGACATCAAGAACTGACAAACTGGCTCTAAACAAACTCACACAGTGAAATACACCAGAATTTAATCAGAGAGTGCCTGGACCATTTCTTCTAGGCTACTCAGTTTTCGTTTTTAGTTTTTCTTATTATTTTTTCGTTTCTGTGCTGTGTGCTAGATTAGGCTGGCCATAGCGTCAGCTTTTGAGCACACGTAAATATACCTATCGTATCGTATCCGTATCGTATGATAGTCTAGTGGTCAGGAAATTGAACTTATGACTTGTAGTTTGACCCCTGGCTGCCGCACTGTCAAGTAACAACCTTAGGCAAGTTGTTCACACCCATGTGCCTCTGTCATCAAACAGTATATACCGGTACCGGTCAATGGCAGTAACGCCCTATGGCTGGGAAGGTAACCACTGCTCTGGCATTGCACTAGCCATGCATCATAGACTTACTGATTTATCCAACTACGTCCTCTGCCTTTACTCCCTAGCTTCACAGCATCAATGCACTTTGGCCAGTACTCACTTCCCATCCTGCTGAGGGTAGGACGCTGAGTTGGCCTGGTAGCTGGTTACATACCAAGGTCAAGGTGGTCACTGAACCCAGTACTTATTGGTCCGAGCATAACGTAACTTCACTAATGTGCCCAACACTGTAAATGCAAAGCAGTACCACCACCTCTGCTCTGATGCCGAAGATTTTACCGACAATGCTAGCATCTTTCACGATACAGAGTTTTTTTACAGACATTAAGAATGTGTTTCATGATTGCCGTTTATGTGCTAGTACCAAGACGTACGACTATTAACAACTGTTACTGAACTCACGACACATCTGTGATTGTTTCTGATTAGGTCAGTGGATTTTCTGTACTCATCGTCTCAATGGCTAACAAATTAACACTGTAACTCAACAGTACACACGTGGACTAAAAAAATACTTACAAGATCATCAGCCAGCACAATGACTATATTAGGCCGGCTGTTTTGCCCAAATGTTAGTCCACAGCAGCTGATAATTACTATAAGAATTAAACGCAGATATCTTTGAAATTCCATAAGTGCAGTGATATCAATCTTCCACGAACATAAAACAAACACACATTAACATCAATAGACTTCGTTATAACTACACGGAAATACATTAAGTAATGAGATCCAAATTCAATGCTGGCCATCAAATCTTACATAGTTGTAACTGATCTCTTTAGATTGTAATGCTGGCAGAGATCACAGTGGTCAATGACCAGTCATTCAACGTCTTTAACAATGCTGTGTTTCTTGACATGCTTAGTTTAAATTTTGTCCTTATTGGAATCGTTAAGTGCATAAGATTATGCAGAAGTACACTCAGGGTTCCACTATCTTTTGACATTGAAATTCAATGACTTTTCAAAGACTTTCAAGGACCCTCAAATTTCATTTTCAAGGACAAATTCTCGATGGAAGTTTACAGCATGAGCAGTAGAACAGCAATATTTAATGTCTATTTACGTGACGATGGTACAGTAATAAGGTAATAAAACATGATATTACTTAGCAAATGTTGATTCAGGCAACACAACTGGCAGACTGAAAGTCCACGTAGACAAGAAACTTGACAACAACAATGTTCAGTTACGAACTATTTACAGTATGGACAAAATGAAGTTTAATGAATTTGGTGATCACAATGTTTGACGTCCTGGTGAATTCAAGGACTTTCAAGGACCTGTGTAATGAAATTTAAGGACTTTCAAGCACCTGTCCTCTTTTCAAGTACTTTCAAGGACTTTCAAGGATGCGTGGGAACCCTGTACACTGGGATCACTCAAATACAGTCACAGGCAAGATAATTGACGTGTCAAAACTGACATGCCGCCATGATGCGATGTAACATGCATCTTGCTTTGCAGGAAGAAACATGTGCAGTTGAACGGATGTGTGAATGCTGGCAACTCATACTTCAACCCAACTATGCGCAAATTCTCCCCATCCAGGTCACTGAACTCTGACAGACGCAGACAAACATGCCATCGCTAACATGGCTTCCCAATGGAGATGTGGAGAGACTGCTTGTGAAGCTAATTAAACACCTCAATTGTGATGGGAAGCGATTTGAACAATCCCATACAACAAGATATACAGAATTACACAATTAATATATGGCGGAGTGACTGTGTCTTAGGACTGCCAATTACGGCAGGTAAAGCCTATGTAAAAAATCAATTTAAAAAAAAATAATTCGTAATCGGTTTTTAGAATCTATTAAAACCGATAATCAAATTCTGTAAGTCATTCCTACCATAGTAAGAACAAGTCACATCTCTCTACTACCACTGACAGAAACCTACGGATTAGCAAACATGTTGTTGTCGTTCGTTCAGTCTTTGACTACTCTGGAGCCCAGCGCTGAGACCTCAATCCATCTGTTTCTTTTCTCCTGGCACCATATAACAATAGAAATCTGACTCTGCCAGAGATCTACGAAATTTTATTAGCAGCGTTCCGTTTCATTGGACATTCATCACGCTGCTTGTAAGTCGTAATACTGTCTTCTCATCTTGGATGACACCGGTGCATCAGTGATGTCTTATCTGTTGACGGACACAAAGTGTTGATATTCAGTATTGATATACAAGATGGCGACCTACTACGATATACTCATCGAGAGACTACTTACCGTGTGTGATTTACAGAGTGACGTCTTCCGTGCTAGAATCACGTACTAACAGACGCTTAAAGAAACAACATCAACAAAGACCTTTTGCATTTGTCCAATGCATCAGCCCAGGGAGAGGAGATGAGTTGTAAGCGCTATGTAGGGTGAAGGAGGGAAAGTAGGCTTGAGCAGCTTCTCACGTATTTCTAAACGCGTCCCCTCTAGGCGTGGCCTACTGTCTGACTAAGCCCAGACTGGCACTTGTTCAGCAACAGCCCTGACTGGTCCACCGTTCAGCACCTGGCCCGGACTGGCACTTATGCAGCGACAGCCCCACCGGTCTGCCGTTCAGCGCCTGGTCACCTGATTGACACTTGTGCAGCGTCAACCAGGAGACTTAGTCACATCTGTCTGCTTCGGCTCTCACATCACTGACAATGACACTGCTAATCAAGGCATCAGCAACGGTCACAGTTTATAGAGGACACCGTCGAACCCTCTTATCTGTTCGGGAATAACTCCTTGTTCGTCATGTGCATAGGAATTATTAGAAATAATTCTTCGGTAGGTTGACGCGCCAGGGCTGAGTCGAACCTCGGCCACTGGGCACGTCACGCTCTACTGCACATGGCGGCCGAGTGCGTTAACCACTCAGGGCAGGTCACGTGCTATTGTCAAATCACAGCAAATAATGCAATCAGTTATTAGTTACTACTTGCTTAAACTCAATTTTCAAAAGAACACGACAAATCACTACCAAAACATTCCAATCAAGCAGTAAACAAAGTTACAAATAGGAAACTTAAATTGTAAACATTTTCCTTCCAAAACGTAAGTAAGTAACAGAAGTTAGATTAAACTCGGTCCGGCAATTTACCGAATATGACCGAATCTAACGGAATAACATTGATGCCGTATTTGTATCATAACAAGTACATTCTGTTATTATGCGTTTGACAGAGAGAAGTAGAATACAGTCAGCACATTCGAGAGGATTTGTGATTAGTGGTATTCATATATGCATATAATGCAGAGTACAGATAGGCGTGTTTCACAAAGAGGCTTCCTGGAGTCCTGCACTTAAAACATTGTCATATCACCAACGCTTTGAGTAGCTCAACATGCCTTCAATTTAAAACGTTTCTCAATTAACAGATCTCTTCCTGGATGACTGCTAATCTTCGTACTCTGAAGTTCTTAACACAGGAACACAGGAAGGTTACTGAACGAACTTACGAAGGCCGCCAGGGCCTACCGGGTGGGCCATAAAAAGTGATGCCTCTCGTACAATGTAATGTGTACGAGATGTATCACTTTTTTGGCCCACCCCGTATATATCCAGATCTTGACTGTAGGTGTGGTGCAGAGAGTACCAGCTTCAGGGAAGTTGAGCCTTGAACTCATACAGAAACTCTAGTCCTGGCATGCCCAATGTTTATCAAGACGATTCTCGAATGACGGTACACTCGGTGCGTTGACAACATCATCCGGCAACTTATTCCATCGTCTAGCTAGCCTACTCTTACAGTGAATGAGCACTTTCTGCAATTCAGATGTGACTGTAGTTGGTACAATTTCTAGGTGTGACCTCTGGTACTCGGATAGATGCACTGTTGTAAGCATGGAGCTGCTTCGGGGTCGTACTTTAGTATCATGGAGTATCTTGTATACCTCGATCATGTCACCCCGAGCTCTCCTGTACACCAGGGTAGCTAACTTGAGCCGCTTTATATGTGAATATGTAAATCAAAGGAGGAAGAAGTGATGGATGAAGGAATAGGTAAATTATAAAAAGGGAAACTGATAACAGAATGGGGTAGACGATGAAATAAAGGGACAGAGACAAGGTAAAGCATAACGAAAGGAGCGATTAGTTAATTTTAGACAGGATGATGTCGGTGGCCGAGCAAGAGTAACGACGGATGATATGATAGGACAGGAGCTTTAATGACAGTACGAGCAAGAGAGTTCTGGATCTCTTGGATACGGAATAACTGAGACTTAGAAAATTGACGGTAGGGCCTAGGCCTAGAGAAAATTACAGTAATCAAGTTTGGATTGAACGATAGAGGTAGCAATGGTACACGCAGTTGAAGAATCGAGGTAAGGCCGGATACAGCGAAGCTGACGAATGTGATCGTAACAGGCTTTGGAGAGAGATGTAATTTGGTCAGAGAAAGATGTTTGTCAAAAATGAAACCAAGATTTCGAGCAAAGTGGGAGGTGTTAAGTGCAGGGCCGCATTAAGGCTAGTGCGGGCCCGGGTGCTGTGCCAAATGCGGGCCCCTTACAGACCTATAACCAGCTAACCACTCCCACCAATTGCGGGCCCCCTGAAACTGCGGGCCCGGGTGCTGCAGCACCCCTAGCACCCCCCTTAATGCGGCGCTGGTCAAGTGAAGAGTAGTGTATTTACTTACTTACTTACTCATTTTTGGCAAGTTGGTTTTTGAGTCCGAAGATCAAGAATTCAGTCTTAGAAAAATTAAGAGTAAGAATATTAACAGTCATCCAGCAAGTCAAAGTTGACTGGGTGGAAAGAGAAGAGCGCAGTGTCATCTACATAACGATGGTGGTCAAGATCAAGGGAACAAGGGTAGTGTACATGACGAAGAGTAGAGGGCCGAGAACAGAGCCCTTGGGAACACCAGAAGCGGAAGTATGCACGAAAGAGCGGTTTTTGTTATCACATTTAACACGAAAGGAGCGACATGGTAAATAGGACTTAAACCAGCAGAGGACAGAGCCATACCGAACCAAGATGTGAGGCGAGTGATTCAATCAATCAATCAATCAATCAATCAATCAAAAACACATTTATATAGCGTCATACGTCGCAAGCGAATCAGAGGCGCAAAAAGATTAGGATGTTGTGGTCGATGGTGAAGAAGCAGCAGAGCCAAAGAGATCAAGAAAGCATATGGCAAAGGCATGACACTTTTTGTGATTCTACAGTTCTACTGCACTGACGAGATGATCGTAAATATACAGCAGAGCAGTTTCGGTGGAATATTTACAGTAGGCAGACTGGTGAGAGGATTAAGTATTTTGTGATGTTGAAACTGATGTCACCTCACAACAAACTCGCTGTAGTTTCTACGATTTCTTGATATTCACTCACAGTCACAGTCAGCTACAGAGTTGTGTATACATATATAGGGCGGGCTGTAGTTCCTTTCGCATCTATAATCTATATATTTTAAAATTTTGAATGAAATGATCTTAAAAATACTTCAAAATGATTAGTACAACAGAATAGTAACTAACGCACGAATTGCTATTGTTGCAAATCGTAGATAATGTATGCATAATTTTAAAAGATACCAGCCCAGGTAAATATCCATCATTCGCTGAAACAACCTTTAATACTCACTCGTAGTTATATCGGTAATAACGCATTACGTCAAATAGGACTTCCGGTTAGCGTTCTCCCGTACATATATCGCCCTATCTTTATCGTTTCCCACACGTAGCGTGAAGTCTTGATGTGTTTAGTGTCATTACTGGCGGTCACCCCGCAGAGCGAAATTTACAAATCTGGTGCCCCGTTCAGTGCAAACTTGAGAACGCCGTTTAGCGATGCCTTTGCTGAGTATAGCGACATACATCATAGGCCTATGATGGACAGATGTCTAGAAGAACCAGAAAAAAATACTTCTCAGAATGTGGGCCCCTAAATTTCTGAACATAATGAACACTTCTAAATCCGTGGCCCGTCAACCTGTCGGAATTTCACTACATCTTTAGAACGAGAAAACTACAATGATGGGGTTCTAGCGTATGATATATTGAGTCGTTTCGACTAGGCAACGAGTGTGACGGACAGACAGACAGACAGACAGACAAACGGACAGTCAAACACAATTACACCTCGCTCGTACACAATGCCGCACGGTTATAAAAGTGCGCAGATAATCGCGCAAGAACACCTGATTGCAATTCTAAGAGCATGACTGTCAAAACAACAGCGATAGGCTAGTTATAGGCCTACGTAAACAAAGTATTATGGGCCTACATTACGTTAAGGATTTAGTTGCATAATCTTTTTTTGTTTTTTTTAAATGTTTTTTTCTTCTGTTATGCTACCACTGATGATATATCTAGTCGCGTTGTCGTGTGTAACGGTAGTTTCATCCACATCTCAACTCGTTCGACGTTCGGAAGTAGTCTGTTACGATGCACATCTGTATCATACATCAATAATAATAATAATAATCTTCGTTTATTACAATTGCAGTCAAACCGCGCAATCATACAGTACCAACAGCCGCCACGCAGGGCGGAAACAACAGCCGCCACGCAGGCAGCACTATGTACTCAGACAGAAGGGTTAAGCCGGCTAAATTGCTGCCACACACGGCGCACAGCGATTGAATCAACCGCACCGGCTTAACCTCGTGAGCAGTCACCAGATGATGCGACCGGCACACATCCGATAAAGTTGCTCACTACTCAATTTATCGACCCCGAAAAGATGAAAGGCTGAGTTGGCCTTGGGTGGCTGGTTACATACACAGATAAAGTGCCGCCTCCGGGAGTCGAACCCGGACACGATCACCCATCCCAGTACTAAACGGGCTCGACGTAGAGTAACTTCGTTGATACGACTAACTCCGTTACCACTACGTCACGCCACCACCATCAAACACTCTGTCACGACATAAACTGAACGAAATTCTTTACGCAGCCCAACGTACATTATTAGGCCGCATCGCATGCATAGCATAGATGCGCTATGCTACGCATCATGCGGCCTATTGCTACAGATGTCACACGTAGCGTGGTCTGTGTGTGTCTGTGTGTTGGGCACACAGGTGATCTGTGCTAAAATGGGTGAATCGATCGAGATACCGTTTGGAGAACTGACTCCGGTGGACCAAGAGAACCACATATATATTACACGGGGTCCAGATTCCCCAAGTGGAAGGGGAAATTTTGCCTTTTTATTTTGGAAGATGGATTGTCTGCCCCATTGAAAAGCAACTGGGAGGCTGCTGCGATGTACGAGTAAAACGGATGAACCGATCGAGATGTCGTTTGCGGGCCAACTCATGTGGACACAAGGAACCACGTATTAGATGGGGTCAAGGTCGCACAAATGCATTCGCCGCCGGCGATGTGGCCTTTCGCCCTGTGTTACTGGGCATACAGGTGACTGCGCATGTGCAAAATCACGCAGTCTGTTAACGGTGCCGCAGTGTTGCCGGTATCGTTCTAAGCGACGTCCATTTTGTATAATAGGCTTCACATTGTGACGATTTAGCAACATTTATGGCGATTTTAGCTATATTTTCACTGCGCATGCTATTTAAGAGCTTCCGGTAAAAATTCTGACTTCAGCATTCGATTCCTCGACCCCGATTTCCTTATAGGTAGCGAAATTCGGCAATTTGAGAACGTTTTCAGTTGATTTTTTCGTCGGATAAGCTAAAAGTTCGCCATATTTCTACTTCCAGTTTATTTGACCTATACTGACCTAGAAAGCGTGCCACGTGATGAGCCACCCACGACGATAATTTCCACCAAGTTTGCAGTTGCTCAGTTATAGCGTTGTTGCTGCTGATACGTTACGTGACCTTGTGACCTTGACCTGCAACCTTTTGACCTTGGACAGTGGTCATACATGGCGGATCACGTGTCAACCTCTGCACCAAGTTTGAGGATCCTAAAGCCTATCTGTTCTTGGCTGATGAATTATGACATCCGCCATAGAAATACTGGCGCATGAGTAGACTTTAACATCTTTTAAAATAATAGTCATGATTTTTTATAGTGAAGTCGTTTTACATGATGTTACTGAGTCATCCCGGTTTCTGCTATTGTGCCATAAAATATTTAACATTATAACAGTAAAAACAGCATGATTAGTTGATTACATAACGTTTGTGATTACCTTAAAATATTAGCAAAACCACTGACTTATCACATACTTATTGCTACTGTAGTGCCATAAGAGTGAAAAAGACAAGAGTTCAGTTTTTGGCACACCCTGTACATACATAATTCATTTTAATTTTTGTTGGACCTACGTTATACAGCTCTGGGGCCCCATTTACAAAATGTCTTAGGACAAACGTAGGACAAACTTAGGTTAAAGTGTGACTTATGAAAATCTTAAGAAAAATTTAGGATAAACTTCACAAAACTTAAGATCAGTGTAATAAGAAAAATGCAATTTCTCAAAAATTACTTAACATTTCTTGACAGAATTGTCCGCATATAAACTGGAAGAACTTAGTACGTCTTAAGATTGCTT
>Ga0209780_1002939_pt1 | contig 12423 bp, 9 predicted proteins | sample WorMetexBAHAMAS2_FD_187384 | JGI IMG/M metagenome (GOLD analysis project Ga0209780, IMG submission 187384) | Marine gutless worms symbiont microbial communities from Max Planck institute for Marine Microbiology, Germany - Inanidrilus exumae... | ecosystem: Host-associated > Annelida > Digestive... | reverse complement strand
ATTTATATAGCATCAAAATCAATACATGAATCATGGGTAAAGGAGGGGGCGGAAATAGGAAAGGAGCAAAAAGGAAAGGAAAGAATGGGGGTGTAGGTGATGGGAGGGAGGATGGGAGAAAAGGGAGGGGAAAGAGAAGGGGAATAAAGGGGAAGGAAGCAGACAGGCATTAAGGAAAGCAGAAAAAGGAAGAGAAGTGGGGAGGGCAAAAAAGGAAGGGAATGGAAGGTAAGAGGAGAAAAGGAGAGGGAAGGAAACAGAAGGGTATAAAGGGGAAGGTAGGGGAGAAAAATGGAGGGAATAAAGAGAGGGGCATGGCATCACTTTGGCACGCAACACAACATTTTTTCCTTCACGCCCAATGTAACCTGTATCGGTGTCCAGTGTCGTATCTGCAGGATATAAAACCACCAACATATCACAATTTTGACCAAACTCTGAACTTTGGGAGGCTCCTATACCCACCACCATTTGCCAATCAGGGCCATATTTGGCGTGCAAGAGCAGACACATCGTCTATGCTCACAAACCAAATTTCATCTGGATGGCTTATTGTGTTGCCCTTGAGGAGTGAAAAATCCCAAATCAACAACAACATTATGTAGTAGCGCTACCTAACAATGCAGCGACCAGGCTGAATGCGGGTGCACATGCACAACTACGATTGGTTGGGGTTCAATACAATTCAGGTCATATTGCGCCACTGAGGTAAAACTATATTATAAATATTAAAATTTAATAGGGATTCATTCTTGGAGTAAGATGACTAAAAATGAAAAAATATAACAACAATAGTAGATTTAGATTGAATAAGTAAGTCGTAATTAGGTAAATTATTTAACTGAAAAAGTATAATTTGTGTAAGATTTCTTATTTACGAATTACAACTGATCATATATATTAAATTTAAAAGCATGAAATTTAGTATATTTTGGCTGGGTGTATCACTAAAGATGTTTTTAATGTTAGTAAAAGATTGATGTTGTGTTTGACCATAAGAAGTATATTCTGTTAGTATGTGTTTCACAGAGAGAAGCTGATTACAGTTTGTACATTTTGGAGGATATGTCTTCAAAAGATAAGAATGTGCTAAACGAGTATGTCCAATGTGAAATCGTTTATATAAGATTTAGTCCTTTCGTTGATATGAAAAAAAAGAGTAAAGTAAGAACGTATTGTCTGATAATTTTCTTCATATTCCTGGTTGGTTGGAGCTTAACGGCACTTTCAACACAATTTACGCCATATCGCACCTTTAAGGTTGAATTATATTATACATATTAAGATTTAATTAATGTGTATTAATTCTTGAGGTCAGATAATTGAAAAAAAAATATAACAATAATAGTAGACTTAGATTAAATAAGTGAATTGAATTTACGTAGATTATTTAATTAAAAAAGTATAATTTCATATTCCTAATGTGCAGCCCAGCTTTAGTCGATGGCCAGGTGGCGTAATGGACGTACTGGGCTGGGGTTTTCCCCAAGATGCATGATTAGTCGAAATATAAAAAAACATAGCACAGTGTGATGGCACTGACATTTGACGTATGGAACCTAGCTTATGGTACTTATGTAAAACAGCATCTGAATTAACATAATATCAAATATAATATACATCACTGCACTTAGCTTCAATGTAAACCAGTCGCGGTACATAGACTAGCACAAAAGATACGACATGTAGTAGTAGACAGCCACAAGTGACAACAGGGCAACGCTAACCGCAACTGTTCAAGAAATGTCATCGTGCCAATGTAGATGTCAAGAGCAGCAGCAGCAACAACAGAAACACGTTCACGACACACTGTACACAGCAAGTTAGACATCGGTCGACTGCAGCTGCAACATGCGACAGACTTCACGAATGCCACTCAGATATGCGCCGGTCACCGTCTGTGGATGCATCCTGTTAGTGGCCTACAACACAAATCACCGTCAATGCAGCAAGTATGTTTTGTAAACAAAGAAACGACAACAACAGTTATGAGAATGCACATAAGACAAGCAACTGTTAATGTCAAATTATTACTAAATTAGCCCCGTACGAGACTGGCGGTCGACTCCTACTTACTGCCAACTTCAAAGTCACGTGACACGTGACACAAAGAGTAGGACAAAAATCAGAAATCCGGCCCCGATAAGCTTAGGTATTGTGACCTAACAAGCAGAAAAGACAGGATTATATCTGTTGTCTTATATACCTTTTTATGACCATCAGATAATATAACAACAAAACAGTCATGTTACCGCCATTATACAGACCATTATGCAGCTGGCACCTCAGTTAAGAACTCCATGATTTTGTTGCAGCAAAGTTTTACTGTGGCATGGCCATCAATGACTGCAACTTGTACATTTGTATTAGGGAGAAGATGTTAGAGTTCTCTTCAGTGGTGTTGCTTACATTGTCTCCGTACCATTTGAAAAGAAATTATACTTTGCCAATGAAATAAGCTATTTAATTTCAATTTACTTATTTAATGTAAATCTACTGTCATTATATTTTTCTTTTTCAGTTATCTTATCTCAAAAACTAATACTCATTAAATTTTAATATTTATAATATAATTCTACTTTAAAGGCACGAAATGACCTAAATTGTGTTAAAAGTGCCATTAAACTCCAACCAACCAATGAAACAACGAATCAACGAACAAACCGACCGACCGACCGACCGAGCGACCGACCGACCAACCAACCAACCAATCAATGTCAAACCAGTATTGGTAATACCAGTCCTGGTAATATTTAGACAGAAATGTGCACTGGCTGCATCACGTGCTGCCCCCTGGTGAGTCACGATGAGCATTTGGCGCACGCCCTATTAAGTTTAGAAAAAAAAATGGGACAGATAGATGGAAGGATGCTAAACCATTATATTATGCTTACTGCTAGATGTAGCCAGCATGGTAACATAAAAATAAGATGTTTCCGAATTTACATACAGGCACTGTTGCATCCAAGACCCAACAGAGTGCAACAATGAACTGACTATAAGTGAAAATCACAATGTTAATATCATTTGATACAGAAACTGTACAGCATATGTAAGGTCATAAATGCATCATCAAGAAATCACAGTGTTACACTGGATGGCATAAATTAGGTGTGAAAACATCACGGCAATGCAGCAAAAGGTCAAATTTTGTCACTGAAAGTGCTTTATGATGATTTTAAGTTTCTTGCAAATTTAACAAATCATACAGATAAATGAAAACTACAGTATAAAGGCACAGCAATTTACCTCCCCAGCAAAGAATATTTTGTTGTTGACTGGCTCTGCCATGTGCTCGTATGCATCTGCCGTGCAACCAACAGGCACATAACTGTACGACATCGACGCATACTGATCACTCTGCCAACGAGTCACAAAGTATTTGCTTGGCTTGATTGTTCCCTGCAGAAGCAAACGTCAAACTGTTCGCTATGGAAAAAATACAGTTAAAAGCAAAGCTACTTGTTCTGCTCAGTCATTCCATAGTAATAATTTTAATCTTGTCCTACTATCAAAATAAAATAAATTAGCCCCATACAGGACTGATGGCTGACTCTTCACAACTGACATTTATGCCAAGTTCAAAGTCACGTGACACGAAAACTAAGATAAATATAAAAATCAAGCATGTTAAAATTTATATATTGTGCCCTAGTTTAAGAATCCGTGGTCAGTTTCAGCTCCCACTGTAAATGGTGGAAAAGACATCTTTGGAAAATAAAGGATTTCCAACTTTCAAGGGCTTGTGACTTGACCTTGGATAGATAGGGTCATACTGCACATCGTCGTGCATCACTCATTGACCTCTACCTACATGCCAAATTCACTGAAATTAAGACATCTCTTTGTGACGGACGGACGTACAAACAGTCATTTGAGACTGGCTTTATTAAGTTGACTCTGAAGAGTTGACCTAAAAAACACTAGAAGATGGACTTTGATACCCCAGCGTCGAGGTGGATGCCTTTGCCCAAACATTGTCTGAACCAAGGTGTGACCATGACCTCTGACCTCCAACGTCTGACCATGTCATCATTACGAGCTAGAGCTTATTCCTGTAAGTTTTATCATGACTGTGCAAGTAGGTCACGAGATATGGTGTTCACAAGATTTGACCTCGACGACCTTGAACTTTGACGCCCAGAATCAAATCAGGTCGTCAGTAGGGGCTAATGAATGTCCCTCTCAGTTTTATCAAAATTGTTCAAGCCGTTCATGAGATATGGTGGTAACAATATCTGACCGGACGAATGGATGCACAAATGGACGGACGAATGAGACAGACTAAAAACATAATACCTTCATCGACAGTCAGGTGGCAAAGACATAATAATGGGAAATACTTGAAAACACAATTGCAAGTTACAAATTTACAGTATAAATATAATCCAAATTAATAAATATGAAGCAAATTTCAAACAAAGAAAACAAATTACCAAGTAAAAAATGAAAGAAATTTATTGAGGTAGAATACTGCCTAAGCAACAGCGTCCAAGCATAGAAGAAACGATTAATAATTATGAACGAGAATATATGGCACTTGTAAATAAACATAAATTGTGATATTTTCACATTATTATTTTAGAAATAAATAATAATCCTCTAAACCCTGTATTTATTATAAGTCAATAAAAATAAAGCCACATTCGTAACCTCTTCTGGAAATAACTTGCGCAGTGCATCGACGCACATGTTCACGATTTCTTCGTCACTCTTTTCAAAAATGACACCAGCAGCATCGCCACTCAGAAATGCCACCAAAGTGCCTCCTGCTGCTTTCTGATTCTCATCTGGCACCTAAACAATTACACACTGCATCAATGGTCTTCTGTCATCAACTATGTAAGTCACATTCACATTAATACTAATGCTAATCTTGTTGGTAGACATGACAGATGCTTCTAACTTCCTTCTCTCTAATACATATACAGGACCTGCTGTTTATCTTCGTGCCTCTGCATCTTCGGACTCTACGGCGCTCTACAAATGCTGTTATTATTATTATTATTATCTAACCACTTGCATTCTTAGTCAACATTTAAAACCATATTATGAAATAAAATCAAGCATTTATTCTAAATCGAAAAATGACTATTTACTTGAGAATCGGACTGTAAATAACAGCAGCTGTGATAGCACTGAACATTCTGACATTTCGTGTTAAGCTACATTAATATCTGTAACATTACCAGTACGGTCACTAAAACTCAATTCAACTGTAAACAATATGGAATGACAATGCAAATACGTCATAATAATGTATTTCCAAAACAGAAACAAACGTGGCAAACTTATTAAAAACAACAACCATTTTTATGTCCATTCGTTATACAGGCTGACCTGTGTCAGCTGACAAAGGCCTAGTATCTCCAGTTAAGCAGTGGAGGACTTTGTTGGAGCAGTTTTACAGTCCACATGTCTGTGTTGATGGAAACCAGCACATTAGATTAGGCAGAGGACGCTACAGTACTCCTGCACAATGATACCTACATTGTCTCCAAACCATCAACAAATTTATGTGCTAAAACATGACGTTTATTAGTTAGTTAGTTGGAGTTAGTTAGTTGGAGTTTAACGTCCCCTTTCAGCACAAATATGGCTATATCAGAGACAAAAGTTCAAGGGTGAAGAGCTATCCCTACACAGTGAAGGAAGGCCAGCGATATATTAACCTCAACCCTGGCCGCCTTTTTTGCTCAGCAGCCACCAAAAAGGGAAAGGGATCTAGAGGCTCATTTAAATTATTATGCTAATGCCTACAACGGGGGAGACAACTATCACACTAAAAAACAGAACTAATTCAAATACAACAAAAACAAGCATGCATCCTTAACTAAATATACATATAACACAAGATCAACAAAAAAAACTAAAGCCAGTTTAGTCACCTCCGACAACATCCCGCCTGAAAATGGAGTGGGACTATTCTGGTAGCATAAGAAGGGACGGAAAAGCAAGAAAATAGATAAAGCGAGTAAGAAAGGGAAAAGGGAAAATGTAAAAGATACTAAAAGATTGAGTAGAAAGTGGAAAAGTGAAGAGATAAGGGGAAGGAGGAATTTCCCGGGCCCACTTGGAGCGCTACATCTATTATATCATTAACCAATGAGTTGATACATACACGAGTTGTGACGGCATGGAAGACCGAGAAGAGTCCTCTCATGTCCTGCTTGCCCGGAACACGACCAAAGAACTGTGCATTCGGAAATTTTGTTGCCCAAAAACAGCGATCAAAGTGTAGTGCTACCTGGTTGAGAACAATGAATAATTACATGTAAAAATTCAGCTCTCACACCAACAAGTATCACTACTTTCAGTTGTTATTTAATCAGCATCATTCTGGGCAGTCAGTTAGGCTGAGCCGAGTCTCCATAACAGAACCTCTGAAGATAAATAGAGCAGTTTCTTACAGGTCGGGTGCCTTTCCAGTCATTCAACCGACAGTATCACAGCTAAAAATCCACTAGTTAGAAGATAACGTGCACCCATCTGCAAAAAAGGCTGAACTGATTGCAATGCCATTTGGGGGATGAGGCGGGCATGCCCATGTAACCATTATTAGATAGGGTCCAGATCCCCCACGGAACTGAGTAGTTTTGGGGGTTGTCTGGCCCGCTCGAAACCGTAGTAAAGCATGCAGTGGAGCAGATGACCCTGCAAAAGGGCTCTAAAAATTGAGATACCCTGCATGGCGGTATAACAAGACAATATTGGTATCATTTTGTTCAGAATTATCTGAAATTTATGAAACTGGATGTGTGACATCCGAAAAAGTGTGCTAAGATGTCATATTAACCCCTTGTTTGCGGTGTACCAAAATTGCGCAAAAAAACAGTGAAATTTTAGTAGAATTATGCACAATGGCAGATAATCGGGGAATACAGTTCCTGGAAATTGTTTTGCTGTTCTCGAAACCGTTGTAAAGCATGGTTCTTTTGCAGTAAAAAAAAACAGTAAATAACAAACGAGGCAGCTACATTTAGCTAGTATTAGCTACATTTTATGACACACTTTTGCAGTATAGCAAATGCACGTAACGTAAATATGTTGCTAAAGTCAGCTAATAATATACGTAACGTTATCAGTACAGTCACTAAAACTCAAGTTAACTGTAAACCATATGCAAATATGTAATAATAACGTTTTACACATTGATCTTCTAAGGGCATTCGCCAGATCTCAGCAACTATTCATCAATGAGGTTAGCACAATACATCAATGAAAAGCTCACAGCAGCAGCAACACTGAGGTGTTGTTCTTTACGAGTTTGAGATCCGCATTTATGAGAATTCAGTTATAATAAAAATAACATTCAATATTGCGGCAAAGTTGACAGCCAACCAGCCATCCCTCCCAACGCCCAGACCAAAGTTCATAATGCCGATCAACCAACCATGTTCATGCAGCCAGGCAGAGGTGGTGCAGCATCTGCATGTGGGCTGTCTAGCAACACAATACGTCACCCATCACCTCCGCATTCTTACAACAAGTGTAAGAAAGAAAAAATGACAGACAAGGGGAACGAGAACATGCAGCGCCGCGATAAACCCCTAGACGGGTCTAGGGCAAAGCTCCTAGTCTCATTGGAATCTAGTACCAGCTGTGGAACAATACAATGCCCATAACAAAATTCACACCAGCAAATTAATTACTGAACTACAGTGATGGATTTGTAGAAATGTTTGCATACAACCACCAATTATCACATCCACTGCTATAATGCAAGAAGATACTAAATTTTATGACAGAATCACACCTTTTCCATAACTCCAACACCAAGATTCTGTATTGCTTGCAACTTAGAGGCAGGAAGTGGCGGTGAAAATGCAACGGTGTTCTGTCGTAGAATTGCGAGCGGTAATGTCACCAACACATAATCGGCCGTGTAAGTTTTGTCATCAGCCACCACGCCCACAGTGCCCTTCCCATCATCAGCAATGTTGACGGCAGTCACCTACAAGTATTCAACATATTGTACAGTAACATGCTGACTAAATGCCAAATGTATATGAATGCCGAACAAAGCATCCAAGCAGACTCAAGTACAATTTCTAACATATCTGCGTCTGATAAACAGACAGCTATCAACAAACAAATAAAATTAACACAACGCAGTCAAAGAAAGCAGACTTTGCCTTCAGTGCTGTCACCTGTCAAACTGGAAAAAAAACTTGCATTGTATTTGGTTCTGGCACATTCACTAGATTATGTGAAAACATGACGTCATCCACAAAATGGGAAGTACGCAACGTATTGGCACTGCCATCGGCGAAGGACCGAGCAACAGCCACAGGTAACAAGTAACTGAAAATTTGTGAATGAAAATAGATGTTTTTTTGAGATATTAGTGTAGACAGACAAACAGACAGACAGACAACACACTCGCTGATCACAATACTTCACACCCCTAACTGGGGCAACACAATTGTTTTTGCCTCACTCTGACAATTTCTGTTTATTTTTCATTTTCAACCTCAGATAATTTGGCTCTGTTGGCAAAATAAAACCAAAAGCACAACAGAATGTAATGTAACTAAATCACAAAGAAAGCCATCAGTCAACGGCCACTTAGCTTGTTGACCCTTCATTCCCTTCTTCTATTTGTTCTGAAAAAAGAACCTCTGCACATAAAGTTGCAGTTTCTTCACACGTCAGTTGCCGCTCCTGTCACCCAGCCAACGCCCGACAGTGTCAAAGCACTGTAGAGAACTCAGAGCAACCAGCAGAATCCTAACCAGGGGAATCCCAACCAGGGGAAATCACCCACCAACTTCATTATTTCATAATCCACCGACAGACGTCTGAGGAAGAATACGCTGAACCCTCTCTACTGCAGCTCTCTTTGCCATGTAGCTACACCAGTAAGGCTAAAATTCAAAGCAGCCTATATTTTTGGTCCAACATTGAATTCCAATCTACGTTACTGTAGTATTATGCAACTAAGTATCAAATTTCAAAGCAAGCCATCAAAAACATATCACATTGTATGCCAACATAATTAGTAAACACAAGTTTATGTGGTGGAAATTTTTGCATGGTAAAAATATACAAAAATCTCCTTCGTTAAACAACAGCACTGCATATGTATCTTGCGTAGCCTTTGCACATTCTGTGTGAATATTCTTATAAGTTTGTCATAGTTTTCTATTTCGCCAGCTCAATGAATGTACAGACCTTTTGGTAATCTTATAAATGTGAATGTGTACTTGTATTAACACTTAACAAACCTATTAGGGATATATCGGATTCTGTTTTTTTTGGAATCCAGCCAGAACTGGATTCTTCCAAATATCAGATGAGATCGGCTGGAAGCAGAGCCAGACAGTGTGTTGTACAATTAGGGATGTTAAATAAAGTTCGAATATTCAAAGCTTTGGTTTTCAACTCGTAATTGAACTCAAATTTCACCAACTCAAAACTCAATTCACGTAACTTAAGCTAGGGTGTAAGTTTTACAGCAAGTTCATATGATCTGGCCAGTCGTGGTGTAGTGCTGCCACTGGTCAGCGGCCTGTTGGCGGTGAGTGAGTAGATTCTTAACGGCACCATCAGCACAAAGTAGGTTATTTGGTGCCAGTATTTGGCGGTATTGTTTCATCTTTACTCAACCACAGATACGTCGACGGCGCCAAGAATACAAGCTTTACCGAAACCATTATCTCCTATCTCATAAGCATCATGCAACGTGTCAGCTGTTGCAAAGATGTTGCCACCATCAAACATTAAAGTAAGATCCGCGCCTGCAGCCTCGGCGTCCGGGCCGCCAGTCCTGGCGTGTCGGTTGGCGGCGTGGGTATTCATCCAGCAGGTGGTGTAGAAAAAAACACCGGCAGCGAGATGCATGCCATACTGCGTGGTCGGGCTTAAGGCTACGACGATCCGAGGCCTGCACGGTGTATACTTCTCCCCTGCCACCGCCCCTTGCCCAAAGTTCGACTGTTCAATCGTTTGATTGCAGGCATGCTACGGCCATAGGCCGCAGTAAGAACGCTGCTTTATACCTGCCAGTACACTGCTGTCCATTGGTTGTCTACCACGCTAGCCTATAGGCCTAGTTCTCAATCAATGTTAAAAGCCAACGAATAGAATACCAAGTCGACTTTCGAATTCTACAATCGGAGCTTCAAGTATTAAAACAGAGTTTAACATCCATATTTACAATATATCAAATTTCTGTCATAATGTTGTGACAATGTACAAATATGAATTTGCATGTATATCACTAGAAATCACTACATACACAAATACACAAGCAGTGTTTATTGACTTTGCTGCAACAAAATCCTATAGTTCTTAACTGAAACTGGAGGTGCCAGCTAAAGTCGGTGGTTGATCTATATGATGACTGTACAAGAGTTGTCTTGTGGTGTATTGTATCTTTTAGGGTAAGGTGATTGTGATTGGCGCTGGACCTGCAGGTCTTGGTGCTGCTCATCAGCTCACAAAGCTCGGTGCCCAGGTCAGCTTATGCTGCAGTTTGATTCATATTTACTTTCTATGCTTTTTACAACTGTATATGAAATAGTGCAGAGAATCAGGTGTCCAATGAAACGAATTACTCAAGTCACATGAGTTGTGGATGCCACACAATGAAGCAACGTCAGTTAAATTAAAACCGACCTTCTTACTGAGTTGGATGTCGATGCCTTTGGCAAGATGCTCCATCAGCATGGCCAGGCCTCGAGGCAGAACACACAGCGGACCTACAAACTGGGCGAATGCCTCATTGTGATCCCAGTAGAATGCCGACACATACTTCAGACTTGCTCCACACGCATTCTCCAAGTTTGCCATGTGAAACTGAAACAGCTGCTCCTCCTCCTGACAACACAGTTTGCCCGACAGTGATTGTACCTACAGTAACTAATGAATTAATCCCAACATATGCTCAACATTTTACCCGCGTGACACTGTGCTGGTGCAGTATTAGCTATGACCCTGCCTATCTATCTGTCTGTTTGTCCGTAACACGCCAGTATTGTATCGAAACTGCTGAGCAGATCAAGCTCATTTTTGGCAGAGAGGCTTCCCTCGGCTGATCCTACATTATGTTAGAAGGGAATTCAGGTAGCGACAAAAATAACGGTACTTCCTTCTGGAGCTTTGTCACAAACTGTGGACTTGGATGATCAGTGTGATAAACTGGCAATGGTCGTCGGTAGCCAGTTTATCATACCGAGCGGGATGGAAGTGGTATAGGAAAGCCACAGTTAATGGGCGAAGGATCATACCTCAGTAGTCGGTGGATCAAATAATCAGTGCGTGACTTTTTCCATAGATGGTGTCAGTGCTCTGACTTCCCTTTGGCACTTTGACACCATTTATTGGGCAACAGGACGAACATATTGTCTGTAAAGATGCCCTAATTATCCCCAAAGGTTTTTCACAAAAAAAACAAAACCTGTGAAACAAAAACAGATGTGTGTTGTAGACAATCAAACATAATTGGTGCAATTGATGCTCTAACAGTATATACACTGTGTCTCAAAAAAAAACATCCCACCTTAAACTGTCTCTAACTTTGTCAAATCTTAATCAATTTTCAAAATTTTTGCACTGCTGGAAATCGTATAAAATTTGCAATAAAAGCCATATGACAATACCCACCTTACCTTAGGCATGTTGCTACACTACATTGGGAAATTAAACATTCAAATTTTCTGCAGTTATTCAGCAGATACGGAAGAAAATGCAAACAAATCGCATTTTGAGTGCACCGATTTTAATTCCTCTATGCATGTAACTGTATGGTGAGTGTATTTATGCATTTATTGTTTAGTGTATTTACAGAATATTCGAAATATTTAAGCATACGAAGGCATAGCTATTTTCTTCGATAAAATGTGGGTGGCTCTGACGAGAGCCGGTTGTTGTGTGGTAGCGTTTGGTGGCTCTTTAGTGGCTCTGAAAAGAGCCGGTTGGTTACAGCGTCAGCGAGTGCTCGAAGTGACGTCCATTTGCTTTGACGCAGGCTCGTAGTCGTAGCCCCCACTAGTCAATGGCTTCGTCGATGACTGCCTGCGGAATGCTCGACCAAGTCTCAATGAGGTGCCGCTTGACGTCAGCTGTGTCACGCACTGCAGTCTTGTAAACTCGTTCCTGCATGAGACCCCATACATGGTAGTCGACCGGGTTCAAGTCTGGGCTGTTTGGCGGCCACAGGTCGGGTGCAATGAACTCTGGCGTCTCCTGCTACAGTAGCTGGACAGTGTCGCGAGCGCGGTGAGCTGGGGCGCTATCCTGCTGGAACACGCACGTGTCACCAGCAGTACGGCGCATGACTGGCAGTATCTGCTGTTTCAGTAGCATGTCCCGGTAATAACGACAATCGACCTTTACGCCTGGCTCAACGAAAAAGAGTGGAGAACAGCCGAGCTTTGACACGGCCACTGAGACCATCAGCGATTTGCGGAACGTCGGGCG
>Ga0209780_1002938_pt1 | contig 12425 bp, 8 predicted proteins | sample WorMetexBAHAMAS2_FD_187384 | JGI IMG/M metagenome (GOLD analysis project Ga0209780, IMG submission 187384) | Marine gutless worms symbiont microbial communities from Max Planck institute for Marine Microbiology, Germany - Inanidrilus exumae... | ecosystem: Host-associated > Annelida > Digestive... | reverse complement strand
GTCCAAGCGGATCCCCGGCCGAAATTGAATTTTGTAAAATCTGAATGCCACAGAACACATCTGGTGGCACGTATTTTACTGAGTTTTCTGCAACAATTCCATAATGGTTGCACAATTTTTATGAGTGTGGGGGCATGGCCCGTCGCGGTTGCCCCCTGGATTTACCACACAACATATTGTGATTGATTTAACCAAACTAGAAACCGTAAGCTACGACCCTCACCGGTCTTGCCATAATGGCTGCACTGTTAACGTAATGGTTCACTTGCGATGACATTCACGCGCAGGCAGACTGGTGAGAATTTAATAATTTGTTGGAATTAAAGTGACTTGATCTATGACTGGCGGGAAGAACGCGTTCTATATTATTACTGGCCGGCCTACACATAGTAAAGGGGGCAGACTAGTGATGCTCTCTGGCGTCTGTCGTCGTCGTCTCGTCTGTCGTCGTATGTAAAGCCCGGTCCACACCAGCAACAATGTCGAAGCAAAGTTCGACTTTGTTGCCAAAAACGGCAACAATGTCGAACGAGTTTTGCGTTGAAATTTCGTTCTTTCGACAAAGTCGAACGTTGCTTCGACATTGTTGCCCAAAACAGCAACATTGTCGAAGCAACAGGCAACAAAGTTGCCTGTTGCTTCGACAATGTTGCTTCGACATTGTTGCTAGTGTGGACCGGGCTTAACACTCGTGCATATGCAACGTAACTCACCAGGGGACAGCACGCAACGGCGGGCCAGTAGTGTTACGTTCCGTTAGAGCGACACCTTGTTTTAAATGACTGAAAAATTAGATATTTGGCGGTAGTAACGAGACCTGAAAGCAGACCAGCAGTAAAGGGATGATATGTGTAAGAGGAAACGGTGATGCGACATGTGTGAACTGACGTGAATCAGAATGACTGCGATGAGTAGGGCTGGGATTTGTTGGAAAAAAGTGGATTCGAATATTCGGCCACGAAAGTATTCGAATATTCGAATACTTACGAGTACGCGACATATCATGTTTTATAAAAAAATAAAACCCCTTCGCGGGTGTTATTGACTTGACTATAAATTGAGACCTCTTTCAATGTAAGCGATTTTGATATCAATTTCTGAAAATAGCTGACAACGTATTCGTATGGCAGTTTGGTGCTGAAGAGTGTTGACTGCCTCAAAAGTCATAACTGTACAACATGTTCTGTGTCACGATATTTACTAAAGAAATGGTTAGTATAGGGACATGCCCATCCCATCCCATCGCTGGCAACGCCACTGGTTCACTTTGATTAACACGCAGAATTGTCATAAAAATAAAACGCATGCAATGAATCTTAAGTTAGTTGAGAACTGACGTGAGTCACGGAGTGACGGCATCTCGAGGCAGAATCCGCTGTGGTCCAAGAAACCACCTGGGAGTCTTGTCCTTTTTGAGAACGTCACGTACCCAGCAGCGTTTTTCGTGAGTTATTTTGTATATATTTGTGATTATTCTTGTTATAATTTTTGTGATTTATATCACAGAACATGTTTTACACAATGAACACAAATTTTGCATGCGCTTTTAACCTATATTGCAATGAGTAATAAGGCTCCATTCGAATGTTCGAATATTCGAATATTCGACTACAGCCCTAGCGATGAGGTTGACACAAGAAACAGTAAGCTCATTTCAGAGACATACATAGTGACTCATGTTGACAGAAGTGACCTGTAATGAGGAGAATGTGATGGGTGGTCCATCAACAGATGTGGAGCAAGTGTTGACGACCGAGGAAGAAAATGGTTAAGATCAGAACGTATTATTGGAAAAATTCAGCAAACTATTTTTAAAAACATAGGCCTATAATGTCTTTGCATTATTGACCTCTCTTTCTTAATTTTCTGAACACATTCTATGTTGTAGGCCTATTGGGCAAGACAGTGCGCCAGCACACCATGCACGTCAGACGATGAGCTGCTTAAGCGTGAAACTCCGAAATTCATTACTCCAGAATCCGGACTTTTAGCCTCCGAATAGTCCTGATTTTAGACCTGTTGACTGTCGAATACGGGTACTACACTGTGTCTCAACACACACAACTTTATTTCACCACATATGTGGTAGCAAGAAAACATTAAACATACATAATTAAACAAAAGTTAAATAAATTATCACTTAACTAAGCTACATTAACACTTCAGTTAGACGGATGCGCACATAATTCCAATTCATTTTCGGCAAACTCTCGACAGAGTTCGCACAGTACATTCTTCGATGACATTATGTTAGAAAGAAACTTGCATTTGCGCTTAGTTATAGTATAGTGCAGATTTTGAACATTAAACATTTCCATACAGTAATTAGCAATCTCTTTAGATCGAGTATTAAATATTTTCATAAAAAATCCACGGAGAGCAAATTCTAGCGAGTTGAACTGACTTTTAGAGACTGGGCAACATTCAGAGCCGTAATATAATACAGGAACGCATTTGGACATAAGCAATTCGATGACAACATTTTGTGACGCAACTCTATCTACTTTGCTAAACACAGCGTTAAAGGCTCGATAAAATGATTTCTTTGCGTTATCAAATGAGCAGCAAAACCTACTGGACGACACAATGAAAACACCAAGCTAACGATCGGTGTCAACCCACAATATTTCTCGACCATCAACAAAGTTCCAACCTTTAAACTATCTGTAACTTTGTCAAATTTTAACCGATTTTCTAAATTTTTGCACTGCTGGAAGGCGTAGGAACTTTGCTACAAAACCCATACGACATTACCCACCTTACCTTAAACATTTGTTACACTACCTTGGGAAATTAAAAATTCAAACTGTTCTGCAGATATGGAAGAAAACGCAAACAAACTGCATTTTAATCGCCTCTAACTTTGTTATTCATCCACAAATTTAGATATTTTGGGGTCTAAAATAGCGAGTATTCTTTACGGACGAAAAGGAGTTTTCGGTCGCTTCACCTGACAATCGGCAGAACGATTGCATCTACGCAACCCGTGACACGAGGAAGCGCAGCATTGCCGCTGAGCGCTGGCAGCGCTGTCGCCCGACGTTCAGAAAGCTGCTGATGGTCTCAGTGGCAGTCCAAATCTCGGCTGTTCTCCACTCTTTTTTTTGTTGAGCCAGGCGTAAAGGTCGATTGTCGTTATTGCCGGGACGTGGTACTGAAACAGCAGATGTTGCCAGTCATGCATCGTATTGCTAGTGACACTTACGTGTTCCAGCAGGATAGCGCCCCAGCTCACTGCGCTCGCAACACTACTCCAGACTCCAGAGTTCATTGCATCCGATCTGTGACCGCCAAATAGTCCAGACTGGAACCCAATCGACTACCGTGTCTGGGGTCTCATGCAGGAACGAGTTTACAAGACTTCAGTGCGTGAAACAGCTGACCTCAAGCATCGCCTTATTGAGACTTGGTCGGGCATTACACAGACTGTCATCGACGAAACCATTGACGAGTGGGGGCTACGACTAAGAACTTACGAGCCTGCGTCAAACTCAAAGCAAAGGGCCCTCACTTCGAACACTCGCTGAAGGCTTTTTTTCAGAGACACCCACATTTCATCGAAGAAAATAGCTATGCCTCGAATGCTTTAAATATTTCAAATATTCTGTTTAACACATAAATATAGTCAGCATACACAGTTACACATGTAGAGGAATTAATATCGGTGCACTCAAAATGCAATTTGTTTGCATTTTTTCCATATCTGCTAAATATTTGCAGAAAATTTGAATTTTGGATTTCCCAAGGTAGTGTAGCAACATGCCTAAGGTGAAGTGGGTAGTGTCATATGGGTTTTGTAGCAAATTTTGTACGCTTTCAGCAGTGCAAAATTTTAAAAATCGATTAATATTTGACAAAGTTACAAGGAGTTTAAAGGTGGGAACTTTTTGAGACACAGTGTAGATGTATCGTTGACTGATGAGCAAAAGCGAACTGACAGTTAACTTTTTTCTAGCACATTTTTCTATCGCACGTCAGCTCGGCAATGTGTTAAAAGACGACATACGATCGAGGCCGAGGCTGAAATTTTGTACTCGATATCAATCTGCTCTGTGGTTAAATTAAATTCTACACATCATTAGGTGACAGCCTAATATTGCACATCTCAAGTGTTGCTATGGCGTGCATGCAGAATTGCAGATACGCTGCTTGTACTGCATGCAACGTTGCAAGATAAAGTGACAGGTGCTGAAATAAGCAGACACGCAATGCCTGTTCCAGTAGCAGTCATCGTAAAGTAGCATTTTCATTGCCGCCGTCGACGGCGTGCAGCGTTCGGCTAGTTACTCATCAATAGTAGGCTAACTAGTTACAGTTACTAGTTACTATTCTAAACAAGTAACTAGTTACGGTACTTAGTTACTATGTGCCAAAATTCTTGTCGCCACATGCGCCTGTGTGACGATGTTCCTTAACTGTGCGTCTTTTAAATGTCAGTTTATTATTACTGCAAGTTCATAAATTTAATGCCGGCCCATCCGTCTACGTCTACATAATTCAAACGTTTGTCAATACACACGCAACAAATTATAAACGGCAACTTCACTGGCGCCTGACAGCTACGTAAACTATTCAATAGCACTGACACTGTTAATCGTTTAAGATTTCTTTACTTACTTGCAGATGCTTCTTCAGATTTGCTGTGCTGGTGTTTGCACAGCTGTAGGTTTGCACATCGTATTCACGGATATTTTTCAACTCGATTCACACTGAAAACAATTTCATGTAGACGGATCGCTATTCGCTCAAATTATGCCTTTTCTAACTTTTTTTCGCCAATTCACTGTATTTACTATAGAGACGAGACCACACAACGCTCTTCGCAACAACAAAGGCAGCCACTGAAGGGTAGCGATAGTAACTTAATGACTCAGTGGGTGTGAAGGAGTGAGGGGAGGTAGTGCAGTCAGCCGATGAAGTGTTTGGAGACTGTTTATTAGATGATTAGATATGTTCTGCCGTAAGTCTTCGGATAGTCGGGTGTTGTAAATTGTGACATGTAACTTCAAACGATAACGATGTGTGAAGACAAATGTTGCTGCGGCGACACAGCTGTCACAGCATGATCCCACCCCCTCCATCCTGCTGTGCCTTTATGGCGTGACATAAAGCACACACCTTGTCGCTGCCGACTGGATGGCTGTTTACAGACATAGGCCACACCGCAAAACCCAAATCCTAATTTGGCTAAAGTAACGAAAAAGTAACGTTCCACTCCCGTTACTACTTTCTAGTTACCTATAAAAGTAGCTAATTACCTAAAGTAGTTACTTTTTGTCAAAAGTCACTAGTTACGTTGCTAGTTACTTCGAAAATTAACTAGTTACAGTAACGCGCGTTACAGGCCAGGGGAATGACTTTGAATTAATTTAATTCCAACGGTAAAATGGAAACTAGAAATCACGTAGAGGATTAATTTGATAGTGAATTTCCGGCGATTTGTAATCATTGCGGAGTTATGGCAGCCTTAAGTCGCAAAATGTTTAAAAACTGAGAAATTTTGCGTTTTTTGAAAAACCATCCCCTTGCGGTAAAATTTTTAAAATTCTGTTCCGAAAGTTTCCATCGCGACAGCAATCGACGTGTTATGTTCAAATTTCGTAAAATTTGGCCGATGGAAAATCGGTAAAATCGTGCGTTGCTTATCTGACAAAAAACAGAATTTCACCTGGCTCTCCATCTGTCGCTATAGTGCGGATTGCGCCCAAAATCTGCCAGGGCCAGCCCACGACAATGTTCTCAGAGTGCTCCAGATTTCATCCAAATCGGTTTATTTTCGGCGGAGTTATAGCCGAACTCAGTCGCAGGCAGCTAATTACCATCAACTATTGAGTTACATGATACTAGGCCTCGTCGAATGCATAAAGTAAACGGCTTGTGTACAGATAGCCGAGCACTTCGAGCCGAATACTGTATTGTGGGCATTCCACACAATACAGCCATCTAGTTGCAATTGTCGAAGTAATTTAGCGCGAGGGGGGGGGTAGCGTTATGCAAGCAAGGCAGTGTTATGTGATTGTGACGTGCAATCAACAATACCACACTGATTGACAGGTGGGCATCATTACCCGCGTGACGCTATTTTAGCGCGCTATTTGCTGTTATCGCGTGTCTGAATGTCCGTCTCTTTGTCCGTCGGTTTGTCATCATAAGCCGGTATTGTATCAAAACGGCTATATGTAGGATCACAAAAACAACGCCGCACGATAGCCCAGGGACTCTAGTTTTATGATACAAAGCATCTTGACGAAATTCCGATCGGATTACCCCAACGGGGCGGCAAATGCAGGTGGGATAGATAAAAATTGCGTTTTTTCCACCGGTCAATTCTCCGGCTCAGACGCCTTACCGCCGAATATTTTTTGTCCATCCGCCACGGTGATCCTCGTCCACGATGGCGGGTAATACGCGGTGTCATCAACAACATTGGTGGTATTCGACGTTGGTTGATCACAGTTACGGTCCAGTTGACATTAACAAGGTTGTTTGCACGGAAGTCTGTTAATGACACGCACGGCATTGCATGCTCGCTGTGCGATAGTTGAGTCTCCTGCAACGATGCATGTACAAAACTATGCAGGTAACGAAATGAAACGTGACAGTTGCTGAAAGTATTCCTCGTGCTGACTCGCTATCTGTTTGCGTTATAGAACAGCAGACCAACATTTCAATTGATACAGAGTCGCGCGGGTCTTTCGTCGATAGCTGAGCTTCTTGTTTTGAAACTGCAGGGACAGCCGCATATCGTGTTGGTGTTCGCCATAGGGCCTTACATCTTCTGTTGAGATTCATTCACTACTTACTTACTTACTTATATCTTCTTGTGCCGAGTGGCGCATAAGGCGAACAGTTTCTTCCTCCGTTGGTCCGGTCCAGTGCTGCAACTTCTGCCTCCTCTGATGACATGTCCAGGTCGCTGAGGTCGCGTGAGATGGTTTGGCTCCAAGTCGTGCGTGCATGGTCTGCCGCGTCCTCTTTTGCCCGGCAGCTTCCAGTTCATGGCCTGCTTTGGTAGCCTCTCCGCTTTCATGCTGGTCAGATGTCAGTACCAGGTCAGACGCCTTTTCTGAAGTATGATGCTGAGAGGGCACTGGCCTGTCTTCTCTCTTACGCTTGAAGTACATACTTTGTCTTGCCACCTTATTTTGAGGATGCGCCGAAGGTTTCTGGAATCGAAGCTGTCCATCCGTTTTTCCATGGTTTTGGTTACAGCCCATGTCTCAGCCCCATATAAGACAATGGGGACTACGATGCTGTTGTACAGACGCATTTTTACTTGTATAGAGAAGGATCTGTTATTCCAAATCTTGCAAATGAGATTCATTCAAACAAACTGTTAATATTCGCGCGCATTCACGAAAGCGTGAAATTGGTTCTACCGATGTTGACAGCCGTTAAGTCATAAAAAAACTTGTCGTCGGCCGTGACAATGACGTCACGATTCGAGTCAGCGGCTGGATTATCTACAGCGCGGTGACACGTGGTGGCTGTGACCAATGACGTGTGACGTGTGTGTATACGCAGCGTATAAACAACAGCGAGCGTGTTACGGGCAGACGGACGTCATCGACGCCGGGCTGCGCTGCTTCAGCGGCTACAACGAGCGCCTACTGGAGATCAGCAGGCGCGGCGTGTCGGAATCGACGCAAGAGGTCGCCGTCTCCATCTGCCGGTACACACATCTACATTTCAGTAACTTCGTCCGTTCGTCCGTCCGTCGTCCGCTGTCCGTTATTCTTAGCCGTTGTCTCTGCAACGTGTTTTATGTACGTTTTATATGCTGCAGTGACCTTAAATTGAGTTCGTGAGGAGCATGTCTGATGACCGTTGTAAACACGTCAGCATTAATCGTTGTTTGCTTATTGCCCGGGGACGCTGAAATGCAGCACTGGGCACTGCAAGAATGGACAGTGAGGGATTGGACATCCACGTTAACGGAGAGGCTGCTGACGGACATAAGCCTATGTGATAGTAGAGTGCACAGTTGTAGATTACTTTCAGTGTTAGAAGTACAAAAATGTTAATGGGGAGCGCATTCGCTTACTCCCCAGGGGTGCGGGCGGAAAAGTTAAAAGTAAATTGTTTGGTTGTGACTTTAAAGATCATGTTTAAGTGGTATAATAATGTTGTAGCAACTAATATTGCACATTGAAATATACCTTTCGTTACATTGCGTGATGCTGATTTTAGCGTGATTTTAAGAATATCTGGAAAATTTTTTATTGGTCTTATGTGATATTTAACTCAAACTACACCAGACTTTTAGGAGTATTTTGACCGTGACAGTGATGAACAGACTGAACAGTAGGAACTGTTTCATGCTGTTTTATTGCCAAATAGTAACTTGCTTGCTTGTGACGTGCGCTGCTGCTGCCGACATGGGTCTGTATGTCGATGCGACTGCTATGTTTTTCAGTTAAAATTCTTTCAGTGACGTGATAATAAATGAACATCTCAAACTAAAACGGTTAGTGGGATATGGTGTGGTGAGGAGGGGACTAGGCCGGGTGCCAAAAACAGGCAAAACTTGCCAATTTTAGACCCCAAAATACTGAGCCTTAAACAGCATCCTGATTTCTGATTGCTGTCTTTTAAAATGTGGCTGCCGGTTTTACAGGATTTATTTGCGACCCCCAGAAGTGCAATTTTAGTACCTACTAGGGGCCGCTGACTCTATGGGGGCCCTATACCAGGGTATTGGTAATTCTAACAATGATTACGTTGAGTTTAGCACAAGCTGATAGGATTGTCCGGCATCGCTTCAGTTTTTGACATTGTTTATTACCGAAGCTTGTGTATTCAAAAGTAGTTCATCGTGGCTGTTATGTTCATAATGGTACGATACGATACGATATTATACGATGCAGAATATTTACGTGCGCTCAGAAGCAGACGAGATGGCCAGCCTAATCTAGCGCACGGCACAGCAACGAAAAAATAACGAAAAACTCAAAACAAAACCGAGTAGCTCGGAAGAAACGGTCTGGACAATAGTCCGTGAAGGCAGTTCGGGAGGAAGAAGTAAAACTACGGGGGTAGGATTTCTGAAACAGGTAGGTTTCAAGCCGGGAGTGAAAGAGAGAGGGAGTAATGGATGAGCAGAGTGCCAGTGGTGAATCAGATGAGGAAGAAGTATGGGTAAAGGAAGAAGTGATGGCTACTGGCTACCCGTCGGCTTTTGGGTGCACATGAATTCTTAATATGTGGTATCATGTTGTATGTTGATCGATGACAGTATGTAACATTATGGGTTGTTTAACTTGACTTATGTGTACGTATTATAATCGTGCATGATCTCGTCCGTCATTTTCAGGTCTGCCATTTCCTTTTCCAGTCCACTTTCATGAACTCAAATATGTTGGACATGTTCGATCATGATCGGACCGAATACATCGGTTGTGCATATATCAGCGGTTCCTTTTTTTCAAACTATTAAGCTGTATTGTGTTGAATGAACGCAATACAGTATTCGCCCGAAGCGGTCCGCAACATGTAATAGGTCTTTCCCTGGGCCCACCCGAGTGCTGAACGCAGACGGTATATCGATCGGTTCCGAAATTTTTACAGGGCACATTAGGTGACAGTCCGACAGACAGACCGACAGACCACGCTACTCGGTCTTCCACAATCCCGCAGGGAGATTATTTAGTAGTGAATTTTCGGCATGTGTAATCATTGCGGAGTTATGACGGCCTTAAGAAATTTTGTGAGCACTTTTTGCGTTTTTTTCTGAAAACGACCCCTTGCGGTAATATTTTCAAAATTATGTTCAGAAAGTTGTTGTGTTCAAATGTCGTATAATTTGTCCGACGGGGCGAAATCGTGCGTTATTTACCTCAAAAAAATTTCGACTGCCTCTGAAACTGTGGCTACTGCGCGGATGGCACCCTAAATCGGGCCAGGGCCAGCCCCGAACATTTGGCTGACACAGTTCCAGATTTTATCCAAATCAGTTCACTTTCGGCGGAGTTATAACCGAACGCGTCAACACCGTTCTTTAGATCCGTAGAGTATTACCAATATTCGCCTTCAGGCGAATAATAAAATTACAAGGCCTTCGAAAACGGTAAGCTGTAAGACGAAGGTTAAGCATGACTGTATATACAGTAAGACGATGCTATTTACGGTCATTCGTGGCAACGAAGGATAATACGAGATTGAGATAATGATGGTGACGTGACTGCGGACGACCGTGAAGACGGCTATACGCACTAATGAATGCATCTTTGGCAATTCAAGCGTCGATTATCAGCAGCAGCATCCGCAGCAGTTAGATGCCTCCGGCGCGAGCGCTGAATACGTCCGGCTGCTAGTACAGCACGACCATAAATTTCATGGTGTTATTGACTGACTGTTGACGATAGCAATGCATATACGCACGCGATTCAGTTGAGAGAGAGTCAGTGTGCGTCACCGTACCAGTGTTCGTGGCGATCAATCGAACCATTGCCGAAATATGGCGATATATGCTGTCGTTGTGTCTGTTTGTCCCTCCGTCTGATCAAGCCGGTATTGTATCGAAACGGCAAAACGTAGCATTACGCAAACAAAGCCATACGATAGAATATGGGCTCCAGCTTTCTGATGCCAAAGATCTTGGCGAAATTCCAATGGAGTCACTCCCAACGGGGGCGCCAAATACAGGACAGGTGTGGTATGTTAAAATCGGCGATTTTCGACCAATATCTCGCTGTATCTTACAAACGGTGCAAGACAGGGACATAGTTACTATGGAAGGCTAATAGGAACTCATATGCGCTCTATCGAATGGCGCTATTTCCATTAACATTGAGTGACCCATAACTTACCCAAACCACCCCATTTTCCACATTTTGTATCACCTTTCATATCTTCATGGTGGGTGGAGATAGAGATCTCAAATATGGAAGGTAGGTTGACTGCAGAAAGTCCTAGCCCCTGGAGGACAAACTATCCGTGAAAGGGGCGTCGTGAAGTCGTGACCCATTGTAATTTTATTGGGCATCAATCATATCGCTTGAACGGCTGAATTTAGAGTCGTCAAATATCGTGTACATGTCAAGTAATAGCGTATGCTTAACAAACCATCCCTAATGGGGCGTGATGAGGGTCACGTGACCAATTTAAATTTTAGGGGTCCCAATGATATCTGCATAGTTCAACGTGCGTACGTCCGTCCGTCCGTCCACAAAAAGTTCCTACGATTTCAACGAAATATGGCATGTGGGTAGAGGTCAATGAGTGATGCGCGACTGTATGCAGTATGACCTGATCCAAGGTCAAGGTCAAGGCCACGAGCCCTTCAAATTTGGAAATCCGGCCATTTTCAAAAGCTATCTCCTCCGCCATTTACAATGGGAGCTGGCAACTGACTATGGATTGTTAAACTAGGGCACAATATCTAAATTTGATCAGGCAGGATTTTTGATATTTGGCTTAGTTTTGGTGTCACGTGACTTTGAAGTTGGCAGAAGCGTCAGTTGTAGACTAGACGAATTTCTGAGAAATGTGCATGTGCGGTGCATTTTGGGGTAAAAGTTGGTAACAGCACTTTTTAACATAATCTGGGTATGCCGAATACGACAGGCCCTGTTACCAAGCTGAATTTTGAGTTTTTGACCATCTAATCAGCATAAAACAAAATGGCTGCCAAATTGCCTTTGTTCAAACATTTTCTTGTGCCATACATACTTATTTCCTTAATAAATTTATGCAGCATGTAAAAGGGTACATTTCTTTCACTGATATGCATTTTGTTGATGCCTCTGATTATCATACCTTAATTATAGGAGAATGTGACGTGTGGAAATACGTTAAATAGCTGTTAATACGCAAATTAGATTCCGCCATTACTTAAAAGACTATTATCTCAAATATCTCTGAAACTAAGCATGTGAAAATGACAAATGAGGTCTTTACACCCATGTTTTCAGAGTCAAGCAATACAATGAAGACATTTCTGATGTAATCAGGGCTTTGCATTACCCTTAAGTATGCAAATTAATTACCGCCATTACAAAAAATCGATACACCTGGTTGTAAACTAACCAGTTTTTACCATTTATACTTGCTGTTTTATTACTAAGATATAATTTCAAATGTCTGTTCAAATTAAATTTTGACAAGGGTCACGTGGGCATTGCTGAGACATGGTGATTTTTTAATTTGAAAATAACGGCTGTCGCCATCTTGGATTTTTTAAACACTCAAAATTTTAACCGCCAGTAGAATTACCAGGGTCAACATATATCATTATACCAAGTTTCTCGGCAACAGGTCGAACCGTTGCTGAGATATAGCAATTTAACTGTTATCAAAATGGCAGCTGTCCGCCATCTTGAATTTTTATGAATTCAAATTTTTAACTGCCTATACGGTTCTCAAAGTAAATATGTATCACAGTGCCATATTTCGCGCCGATCGGTTAAGCCGTTGTAGAGCAGAGA
>Ga0209780_1002936_pt1 | contig 12426 bp, 8 predicted proteins | sample WorMetexBAHAMAS2_FD_187384 | JGI IMG/M metagenome (GOLD analysis project Ga0209780, IMG submission 187384) | Marine gutless worms symbiont microbial communities from Max Planck institute for Marine Microbiology, Germany - Inanidrilus exumae... | ecosystem: Host-associated > Annelida > Digestive... | reverse complement strand
GATCAACATGACGATCATTGTGATCACAGCATATTAGAGGCTTTGCAAAATTTACTTGCCATATAAATCTACTGTTGACGTTGACATTACATAAAAGACGATATAGTTACTGAAAACTGAGCCAACTATTAAAGTGGAAAATAACGTTTTCTTTCATGCTAATATGGCGAGTTGTAAAAGAGAAACATCCAACAGATTCAAGAACTTATTTTACTGTTTATGTCTGAACTGGACGATGAATGCAGCATTGTTAACTAAACTATTAGTGATTAAAGACATACATAAATGCTCTTGGCTGCCATTGTTGGAATGGAAAAGTCAGTGTGTGTCATGTTGGTGTGTTCAGAGACCCGCTGCCTCTGAGCGTCGTTCACATTCCTCTTAGTGTCAAATTTGCATTCTTCAACAGTGGTCAGTTCATGCTTGTCGACCCCACTCAGCGAGAACAGCTGGTTGCTGATGGTGCAATGATTGTATCTATGAACAAGCATCGAGAGATCTGCATGCTTGAGACATCTGGCTGTGTACTGCTCACCCTTGAGCAGGTGCTCCCATTTGTTGTTCCCTATGCGTTTATCTGGCATGTATGAATTTTGTGCTGTGTTGTTTCTCGTCCATAATTCTTAGACACTGTGAGGTATATATTCAGTTCATATATTGTCTGTGAGGCTACACTTTCAGTAACATATCAGTACAGTACAAGTATTTTACCATTAGTGTAAATTCAGATATTCAGCAAGCATGAGCATGTGTGGATGTCAGATGAGACATGCCGTCCAAGCCAAAACATCTCTGAATATGACTGCAGTTGATTTCTTTGTCAATTTCTACAGCCTTTCAACATTACAACAGGGGAAGTGCCTTGCCCCCTGAATACACGTTTTAGGGTGTGGCGAATTAAGGAATCCGATAGTTGCCAATATGCCACTGCAGTGAATATCAACAAGTAACCCTAACCCTGACACTAACCATAATCCTAAACCCTAATTTTTTTCCTAATTTTGCACACACAAAAATTGCCACTCACACATATGTGCTACTGAAAGTAAATATCCAGAAAATGACGTCAAATGTTAAGGATGTCACTGATTTCCTGCCTTTTGTATGCCATTTTAAAAACAAAAACCGACCTCAGTTTCTCTTCTTTGTAAAAGCCGCTGCTTAAAACGGCAAATATCAAAATTTTATCCGCAAATTCTGAGCACAGAAGCTACCCATCACATTTATTTCAGTCAGCTGTCTGTCATGAATGTAAAAGCTAGCTTTTCGTCGAAATCCGTTCAGAGGTTTCAGAGCCCCTGGTGGTCGAAATTTGTCCTTTCCCATCACTTTGGCTATTGGCTTTTACAACAGCTCGTACTACCATGATTAGTCGCAGTTAGGCCAAACGTTATTGACACTGCCGTTGCTATGATGGTGATGATGCTGACCAACTGAAGTAGTTTCTCCTCCTCTTACATTTTAGCTGCTGTTTTCCGGGTGAACTTGCATCAGCCAATTCCTCCTTGGTATTCTTCACTTGTACCTGACGAGAACCTTTGTGGATTACTAGCAAGGATTGTAAGATTTGTAGATTTGTGTAAGATTTTTGTAGATTTATAAGTAATCAACACTGAATGTGCACCATGCTGTTATGTTGTTCACCTGGTGCCTAAATGTCTGATGTTATAGAATCTAGCACATTTTCCAACTTTGGTAATTCAGAATTTGATGATTCATGCTAGATTTATTCAGGAAGGTACAAGTTCCACATCCCTTCCTTCGTTAGTCGGTGCGTCATGGAAAGATGAGCTCATTGAGTAATTGTCCCATCAGTGCTTTGACATTATTGCTTGGGCAAACAATAAGGGCACCCAACCTATAAAAAACCTGCTCCATAGCAATTATCCTTGATAGTTCAACTTTTGGGCATCTGGCTGAAGTAACTCCAAGAAAAAGAAGACAGTTAAATACTGTTTGTATGTGTGGTGTGTGATAATTATTGAGAACTATAATGCAGCAAAAATGAACGTTGTCTCTGATTCAAGATTGGTCGACACTGTGTGTTATAAGTTAGGTTATTATTAGTATTGTCAGGCCGCATTGCATAAGACTGCAGACGGAGTAGTGTGATTAATCTGTCTATCTGTGTTTCTTTCTGTTGGTCACGTTCGTGAGCCCTGCAAACGGCTGAGCTGATCTAGATGCTGTTTGGGTGACTTACGAGTGGGCGGTGGCCGGTGGGCCCAAGGAACCATATATTAGATGTTAGGTGGGTTCCAGAAAACTCGAGATCCGCCAAGAAGAGGGGCAATTCTATGGGTTGGTCCGGCACATTGAAAAGCACGTAGTCCCTAGCCTGCATCTGTAGACGTATTATAACGATCTGTACACTGACAGTTTGTCTTTTGTGGGTTGTGTTGATACTGCTCCACATATTGGTGGTGAAATCCCCAAAAATCCCAATTTTTGGGACGTAAATAGTAATCTTTGAGCCTAACATGCAGAATATTTAAACTTGCATATTATTGAAACTACCACACCGATTCCAAGCAAATTTTCCACAGTGACAAAAGACCAAATACCCTTTATAGATGGTTGAAACACCAGTATAACAAATCCAACATGGTGGACGGCCGCCATCTTGAAAAATCACCATATCTCCGCAACAGTTTGTCTAATTGGCATTACCGGTAAGTTTGTCACAATGACACTGACACACACTGACCCTATGAACCGTATCTGCAGTTAAGATTAAGAATTTTTAAAATGCCAAGATAGAGGACGGCGGCCATTTTGAAAAATGGCCATATCTCGGCAACGGTTTGACTAAATGGCACGAAATTAGGCATGGTGAAGCTCATCAATGACCATATGAATCGTATCTGCACTTAGAATTTCAAAGTTATGAATATCGAATGTGGCAGATGACCGCCATTTTGAAAAATCGCCATTTCCTCAGCAACGGTCGGACCGATCGGCACGAAATTTGGCACAGTGATGCCTGCTGGCCCTCTTAATCCTAGAGATCATTAGAGATTTAAAGTTTTTACAATTCTCAATGGATGGTGGAAGCCCGCCATTTTTGAAAACCATTAAATTGTTGTAGATGCCGTTTGGGTGGGTGACTCAAGGAACCATGCGTTAGATAGGGTCGAGATCCCCCACGGGAAGAGTCAATTTTGGGGGGTTGTCTGGCCCATTGAAAAGCATTGTGAGTCACTGTTGCGTTGTATGCTGCCCAACAACGTTACTTTATAATTCTCCAATCACCAATCACTCTATCCATGTACAATTTGCATACACACTTAGATGTCTTGGATACTACTTTCTTTTTTAGAAATATCCTATTCAAAACTTACGTTTATTAAAATATAACACTATTATTGCTCTAGAGTCGTGATATGACCTAGATTGTGTTGAAAGCGCCATTAAATCCTAATCAACCAACCGTTGTGTGCTGCCAAAAAAATTAAAATTCATCAATGCGCCAGTGGTGCAGCAAACTGCCATGCTGTCAACTGGTCAATGGTCATGTCACATGACATTGTCCCCCGTGAAAAATACGCCCCCCCCTGCGAAGCAGCCTTTCATCAAAATTCTTTTTCTACTTATTATCATAACTGCATATGTGCTGGAGTGTTTATTACTACTGCATCACGTGTTCAGCATCGCTCGTGATGTTATGATGCAGACAGTGTGTTCTGATTTGTTGTGTACTCATGTGTTTAAGGTGACACGATGTACCAACATAGCGGCCGTGAAGGTGGCTGAATTGACTGAGCTCATACACAGAGCACTTGAGAGCGATGCAGCCGCGCGTGTCAGTGGCCAGGTGGGCGCGGTAACGTCAACTGGTGCTTTCACAGCAGCAGCCAACGTTGAAATGTCACACGCTCAGACTGTCGACATGGAAGCAGCTCAGAAAATAGCAACGACAGTGCTTAATGTTTCTGCCAGTGATGACGATTCGACGTCTTCATCTTCTGTTTGTCTCATCTCCGTAACTGATGCAGCTGTCATTGAGCCTGGTACATCACTGTGCTCCCTTTTTACATTTACCGTTGATGCTTTGGCGAACGAGGTTTAATTTTGTATGGTTTGCAGCTCATTCTGTCAGTTACTAGACATATATAACTAGACACGGCCTACAAATACTTCTGATTTCAGTTTTTGTTTAATCAACTTTCTTTTCCAGTGTTACTACTCCTAGCTGGGTTGGATCCCTAAAAAATAACTTGTGCAGTAATTGAAGCAGGTTTTATGCCCTTTCAACAGTGTAAAAGCACTGAACTGAAGGGAACAAACTACAGACATTGTTGTTAAGTTGCTGAGTATGATTTCAGGCGTGGCCGTGATTGGTGAGGGCGGTGCCAGTTCGTGGACTATAATTGACAGCGAGTTGGATGAAGACATTGAGTTGATTGAAGCGTCTGCAGTTGGTGCTGGTGGTGAAGGCAACGTGGCCGTTGTCAAGGCGACTGCACAGTCGACTGTGATGGTTGACAGTGACAGTGAGGAAGAGACTGTGGTTATACTTGGTTCCAATGAAGCCAGCTCGCTGCCAACCAAGCTTTCCAGCAAGAAAATCAACCTGGCCAAAGCAGTGAAGAGAAAGCAAAAGTAAATGCTGCTCGTAAAACACTCATCATTTCGTGACTCCATTACATTCAATTGTTTGTGCTATTTCTCAATGTGCAGCAGACGGCTCTTCACATAGTTAGTATTTCTGTCCCGTCATAAGAAGAAAGTGTTCCAAGATGCCAAAAGGGTCACCAACTACATGTATTGTACTGTTAGATTCTGATAAAACGTATTATTAATGTATAGTGATTGAAATGTACATTCGAGAAGCAAAGCAGCCTGCAGTCATTCCTGCCTCCACCATCTATAAAATGACTGTTGTCATTGTTACTGTTGTCAGACATATTTTATAATACAGAAAAATAGTTTAATAACCATTTTCCAGGGAAGCCAGATGACCCCTTAAGCCGGAGGTGTGACTGATGTGAAATGCGTAACGCCAGCAAGTGGAATTCACTGGACTTCAACCACAAACTGACTTCTGAGGGAAGGCACTATGACTTGGGAAGGCACTATGCTGCTTTTACCTCAGCTATCCAATGCCAGTACCTCGCCTTGTTTCATAAAAAGTATAAACAAATGTTTGGATTTATGATCTCGAGATGCTTTGGCCACCGCTATAGAGGGTATAGGGCCGTCAGTAAAAAAAGAATCCTTATCCCAGATCCCGTTAAACTTCCAGTGAGCCGGAAAATGGAGTTCTGTTTTGTTTACGGGTGTAATCACAACAGTTCGCGAAAATGTTGCAAATTCTATAGGTTTCCCGCAAATATAAGGACAAAGTGGGCTGAGTTGTCGAGGTAGTATTTATGCAAGTTGTTTTGTAAGTTAGTTTTCACATTTCGAACCGTAGTACTGCAGTGGCCTGTGATGTGCTCGTCAAAATGCAGGACAACAAGATTTTTTACAACAAGATTTTTTACATTTTGTTTTAAATGGCTATTTTCCATTTGCCAGACTGATAATTATTTGTGCATGGCGCTGTTTTCCATCAGTAAGGTGGCTAGAGTGTTGATTACAAATCCCTTGTCACCTGAAACTGAAATAACAGAGATATTCTATATATCTGATGGGCCCTATACCATCAGTGATAGAAATGAACCAGTAATGCATTATGACAGTGATAGCTCAGCTCATGCTGTGCAGCTTAAATCTGTAATCACAATGCTGTGGAAACACTTGGACAACTAAGCAGCTTAGAGTCAAAGTCAATTCAAAAAATTGTTTCACTATGTCTGCCAGTTCAGACTGTAAAATATAATCGACATCAACCTGACTTACATTATACATGTTACACCCAGTTCTCTTCAAATGAAACAGAACTGCAAGTGGGCTTGGCAATGCTGCTGTGTCACTTAGTGTAGAGTTCTGTAGGTACATAATTATACAAGCATATTGGCATTGTATCCTGTCTGTTAGTTCAACAAAAGAATAAGTTAAAGTGCTAACAGCAAGTGTGCAAAAGATGCAATTTAATGCAGTGATGAGGTCACGACATAACCCAGTTAAACGATGATGTCCACCGTTCAACACGTGTGTTCCTGTTCCAGCGCACAGCAGGTCGTCCAGTGAACATTCCATGACCGTGTGAACTCCTTGTCATCGGCACACAGTTATCAACCATGTGCCAGTTCTCTGCACCACTCGGCTGTGAACAGTCGGGGTTCATTGTTGATAGTGATGGTCCGCGTGCATTTCCTAACTGCTCATTGATGTCTGCATCGCTGACATCAGAATAAGATGGTGGCTGCTCAGATTCCTGATATGGTGGAGGCAGTTCTGTCAAGTTCTCACAGGCTGACTCTGACACTGTCAGGGAATGCTCAGATGCAGGGCCAGTTGTGTGCTGATCAATACCGGTAGGTACTTGTGCACTGTGAACAACATCATCATAGGCCGGTGGAAACATGACCACAGACAGGGACCGTCGTGTCCGTAATCTGCCATACTGTGCTGCGAGTGAGCCGCCAGGACCAAGACGGTGATCATAATAATACCAGTTGTCAGAGTTGGAATTAGTTGATGATGTACCAGTCGTACTTGAGTGAATACTGCCAGGGTCGGAATGACGTCTTCCAAGCAATGTTCGTGATTGGCTGCCATATGAAACTTGGAGTGAACCAAGACACTGGCCGACATGTTCATGATTGCGGCAGCCATAATGTGCAACATGATTTACAGCCTGATCGCGACTGCATGCTGTACTTGTCACAGACAGTGAAGGTGACGCAGAGTTTGTGTTTCGACCCAGCTGTTGAATATTTGCATTCAGCATAAACTGTTCTACAGCTGACTGCAGACTGTCAGCATTTTCGTCTAAAACAGGAAAGTTGCTTTCACCCAAGTCCATCGTGGTGTTTTCAGACAATTCATGAGGTGTAGCTTGCAAGTCACAAGCACCGCAACTGTTCACTGGATCGACAGCATGGTGGAAATCATCGTCGGGTGATGCATCAAACAATGAAGCAAAGTTGCTGTCAGCAAGTATGTCTTCATCGGTGTTGAGTGCTGCAGGGCCAACATGGCCACAGACACTGGACGTCAGCTGGCTCAACTGACCAAACATTGTATGCCAGCGTCGCTGTCCCGTGAACAGTGGCAACTGAAGGTGATGATGGGTGAAAAGTGGCATTGCACTACGAACAACTGACATTCTCTGTGCAATCAGCTGCCTTGTGTCTGCACCAGAATTGGCTGCTGAATACATCTGAATACAACAGACAAACGGTAATGCAAAGAATGAAAAACAGATATACTAATTACTAGAAGAGAACCGGTATCACCAGCAACAGTATACTCAACTCAAAAGTGCACAACGGATGCAGGTGTTTAAGACCACTATGTACGCAAAAAATATCAGAAAATTATACATAACATTATTATACAAGCACATCATGAACTGATCTATAATCTATTACCGATTCTAGTCAGGTCAGCTATCAATTCATATCTAACATCTTGGTGCAAACAAAACTTATCCAGACGTGCTTTAAAGACGGGTTTGAAATAGTGTAAAGGAGACTACTGAACAAGGGCACTACTATAATTAGTAAGCGATTACTTTTGATCGAACTCTTCGACTTTTCTGTTTTGTAAGTTGCCCAATTATTCATTAGTTAGTCTTTTTACTAGTGATGTCAAAGCTGACTTTTATATATTCTATCCTCCTAGTTTGGAAACAAGTCCATCCGATAAAACGCATCCAATCATTGCAACGTTCATCGTTTGTTGGAAACAGGTCCAAAGACGACTTAGAACTGCATTCAAACACAATGCACCTATGAGCCATCTATACTTTTGTATCATCTAATCCTCAAAACAACAATTGTTTTCTTTCCTATTTCACTATGGCCTGTAAGTCGAACTGATCTTTTTTAATAACGACTTTATAAACCTTTGCATCATCAGTGTTAAAAATACACTTTTATGCTAGGATCCTGTGAGGTTGTGAAGTACATTGTTTGGGTTAGTCATGTATGTATATAAAAAATAATAATGGACCTAGAATGCTTTATTGTGTAATACCATTTAACACATGAGAGCACGATGAAAACTTACCATTGACCATTATACGTAGATCTGAAAGTCACCGCTGTTAAGTCATCTCATTAGATCTGGGGTCTTCCAAGTCAGGTCGTTTTGGTTCCAAACTGCCGCCGATTTTTTGTGCTAAGTCGCGCCGTCAAAAATCTGGCCCCAAGTTATGACTTTGACATCATGTCTTAAATATTCAATTAGTAAGTAGATCGATTAATTAATTACACAGACTTGCTGTAATTCCAGTTACTGGCAATATCTCAATTCGTTTGTTAATCGTAAAAAACAACAAAAAACTGGCTTCAGTTTCTCTTTGTTGTAATCTAGTGCACGGCACAGAAACTAAAAAAAATAAGGAAAAACTAAAAACAAAAATCGACGGCTAGCTTCTGTGCGTTGAATTTGTGGATAAGATTTTGGTATTTGCTGCTTTAAAGCAGTGACTTTTACAAGGAAGAGAAACTGAAGTCAGTTTTTGTTTCCATAATTTTTGCAGTTTTATTACACAAGCATAGTGTAAGGACTGACATCATAAAATTCATTGGGCCAATGTCTTCCTCATGCCATATTTACTGGCAATCCGTCGAAACTGAGATATTGCAATTTAACATTTGCAAATGGCAGCCGTCTGCCATCTTGGATTTTTAGAAGTTCAAAGTTTTAACTACTGATATGGTTCCAAGGGTCAGTGCATAAAAGAAAAAGTACTACACTCACAGATAAAAGTGGTATGACTGATTGACTGATTTTATTAGGACAGTAAGAAAGTAGGCCAAACAAAAACTAAATGCTGTACATAAATGAAATGACAACAGAAAAGATGACAGTAGCAAAAAATGTGAAACCAGCAGTGAAGCCGGTGACATGAAGTCACGACTTCGAGTCACAAATTTCTGAAGTCAAGTCAACTTTCGAGTCATTTTGTTTCCAAGTCAAGTCATCACAAACCCTAGTGACTCTCAGGTCTATCTATACGTTATTTCTAGTACAAAAAAATCCTTTATAATGATGTTAATTTCCAGTTTATATTATGACTTTAATTTACCTAATAGCCTGTGATGTGGTATGGTCATCAGTCATCAATCAGTCAGTATTCCAGAGTCTAGCCCTGCTGTCCATTCATCCATAATGCATAGTAACTGCAGTACTGTAGACCTGCCTTTAATAAAACCGAACTGTTGTTTGCTAAAATAATTATTTTGAAAATAGAAGTCCATAATATTATTTCTGATAATCGATTCCATTATTTTACAGATTGTACTAGTTAAAAAGATTGGCACATAATTGGACGGATCACTTTTATTGCCTTTTTAAAAACTGCTGTAACATTTCTAATTTTCCCGTCTGCTGCCTGCAGGCAGATGTCCTAATTTCTACAAGATCTCATATCAAATAGTACTTTCAACAGTAGTACTAATTCATGCCTTACCTTATCTGAGTAAGCAACAAAAACAATAAGACGCTGTTAGACAATAGACACTGTAAGGAAATAAATTACAAACTGAGAGACAAAAGCAGTAAACAGCAATGCTTGACCTGCATTAAACCAGTGCAGACGGCTGGGTTGATGCTCTGTGGCAGCAACGTTGTGGAGTAATCAACTGCTTCTGCATTATCAGCATCATCAAACAGACTACTCAGTGGAATGCTATCCGAGTCTGTATCGCTGGTATCATTGCGAAGGCAAAGCAGATAACGGCGAATGCCTGGAACTACACAACCTTGACGAAGACAACGTCGATCTCGTCTGCCTGGTCGACGGCGCATCTTCTACGTTCTAACCTGCATGTTCATATCACTGTCAATAAATAACTGGTAATGTTGACGAATCCCTAACAATGCCACCTTTGATGATTAGACTCAGTAGGGTTAGTAATGCTAAGGATATGGTTACTTAGGGTTAATGTTAAGGCAGTAATTACGAAGTTACGGATTCTTCAAGATCAGCCAGCAAGCTGAAAAATAAAATCCAAACCAAAAACATTCTACAGGGTGGCTCAGAATAAAATACCCCACCAGCCAATATGCAATATCTCCGCAACCAGTGGTCTGATTTTAAAAATTCTTGAAGCTGCTTAATCCTGACACTTCTCTGAGATATTGTCTGGTGGGGTATTTTATTCTGAGCCACCCTGTATGCATATGTTCGCTCAAAATGCAAAACTAAAGACTCGGTTGGTCCATTAAAAGATGAATGTGGTGAAACTATTTTGGACATCCAAAAGACATGTGAACTGTTCAATCAATATTTCACTTCTGTTTTTACTGCAGAGAATTATAGTAACATACCAGAAGTAATTTCTGCTAATCCAAGTAACAATTATATTGAAAATTTTTATACTGACGATAGTCTAGTATTAAATAAACAGTTAAAAGTTAAAGATGGCAAAGCATCACGTGACGATGGATATCCAACGAAGTTGTTAAAAGAGCTTGCTTTTGTTATTAGTCATCCTCTGACATTAATTTTTCAGCAATCGTTGTGTGAAGGTGTTGTGCCTGCATGTTGGAAGTCTGCCAATGTAACACCTATTTTTAAGAAAGGCTCAAGACAGTCTGTAAATAATTATAGACCTATTAGTTTAACATCACACATTGGGCAAGTGTTTGAATCCATAATTAGAAATGCGTTATTAGATTACATACGTAAAAACGATCTACTAAATGATTCACATGGATTCACATCAAAATGAGCAAAACGATCATGTTTAACTAATTTATTGGTATTTTTAGAAGAAGTAACTGATTACATTGACAAAGGTAAACCAATTGATGTAATTTATCTAGACTTCCAAAAAGCTTTCGATAAAGTTCCACACAAACGATTGTTACAAAAATTGGAAGCTCATTGGTATTAGAGGAAATCTGCTTACATGGATAGAAGCAGGTTAAAAACCGAAAACAAAGAGTTGCGTTAAATAGTGCATCATCGTCATGGAGCGAGGAACCGAGTGGTTTGCATCAAGGATCAATTTTAGGTCCATTATTATTTTTAATTTTTATAAATCACATTGACACAGGTAGTCGTTTGCTAAAATTTGCTGATGACACTAAAGTCTCTGCAAATGTAGAAAATCAGGATAATGTTGAACAGTAAGAAAAAATATAACTACAATATATTGCAATATATGTATGTATGTATGCATGCATGCACGCATACATGCATGATGCTAATTAATCTAAGTGCTAGCATATTAATAATTGCATTGGTGCTGCTAAGTAACATTACATTTACAAATCATCGTTAATATGTCAGTTTATTACTTATTCATTGCTACCCGAAGCAGAGATATCAGTTTCATATTGTCATCACCAATAGAGGTTCAAGTACTTCTGAAGTTCTGACTCTTCATGGCATTGATGTTTCATGATTAAATTTTAGCATTCATTACCCACGCAATGCTATGCTAGTGCGGGTATTAACCGTCATCGTCCGTCCGTCCGTCCGTCTGTCTGTCAGAAGCCCGCACAGTACCAAAATGGCTAAACGTCGGATCACGCAAACAACGCCACGTGACAGCCCAGGGTCTCTAGTTTTCTGATGCCAAAAGTCGTTGGTGGTTGACCCCCATTCCTCCTAAAATTTGTGCTCAAACTGACCCACCCCCTTTCGAACACAACCATTTCGACCAATATCCACTCATAGTACCTCAACCGTGAGAGCTAGCGAAAAATGTTCAATTAGCACTAATAGGAATTCGACAATGCACTTTCCAATGAGCCATGTATGAGGCGTCTACATTACCCCTAAATCACCCAAAGGGTGGCACAAAACGCAATTTTATTGTTTTTGTCAGTAAAATTCAACTTTTGTCAAAAGACGTCTGCTACAAAGCTTCTTTGTGAAAACTTCCAGAGGCAGCTTGTAGCTACACCATTCCTTTATAACGGTTCATAGACGGATTGCGGCCGACGTCCCCATCTGCCTATAATAGCTCTCAAGTAAAGTGACCGAAGTTGCTGAAAGTGCTTCTCAGGCTGACATGTGATCTGTCTGCGTTATTCATATAACAGTAACACAACACTTCAACAGAGCATCACTCGGGTCTCTCGGTGATAGCTGAGCTTCTTGTTTTAATTTTTACACTATTAGAGCTTTGGCGCATACAGCATTAGATAGATTGTGATCAGTTTTTTATTCGGCTCGAAGCTAGGCTTCAGTCAAATATTGGATTCAGTTTACGGCGCATTTTGGCGGTGTTCATGCATTCGGCTATAACTCCGTCAAAAGTGAACCGATTTGGTTGAAATCTGGAGCACTCCTACATTCTCGGGGACTGGCCCTGGCAGATTTTGGGCGCGATCAGCACAGTATCAACAGCTGAT
>Ga0209780_1002935_pt1 | contig 12426 bp, 8 predicted proteins | sample WorMetexBAHAMAS2_FD_187384 | JGI IMG/M metagenome (GOLD analysis project Ga0209780, IMG submission 187384) | Marine gutless worms symbiont microbial communities from Max Planck institute for Marine Microbiology, Germany - Inanidrilus exumae... | ecosystem: Host-associated > Annelida > Digestive... | reverse complement strand
CGAGAGCTGATACTCATTTTACCGTCCCGCGGAGGGTGGAAGGCTGAGTCAACCTAGGCACTGCAGTAAGGGTGTGCAGCCCGTGCCCAAGGCTGTATATCGCAGTGGCTGTCGTGATAAACACAACCGCCCGCGGTGAGATTCGAACCTGGGTCCTCTCACACCGCAGTCAGGCATGTTACCGCTAGACCACTGCGACACTGCAATCGACGATACCTAGTGATACCTCGATACTTGACAGTGATCGATACCGATACTCGATACCGAGTATTACTACTTTAATGGCTAGAGATCGAATGAACCGACCGCTGCTGTTCCGAGACCGGATCCTGAAATGTTGCGTCTGCATTAGTCTGCGGATTCTGACCACAGATCCGCATCCCGTCCTCCACTCCCCACACAGGCTCCCAGCCGCAGCCGTGTGTCCAATCCATCTGAGCCTGGCAAGCTGGGTCACTGAAGAACAATTAACGGCTGCAGCTGCGGAGCATGGTCACGGATTGACTCAGATCGAACACGTCCGTCAGCACTATACTATAGCATCTGCTCACTGTGCTCAGCGGGTCAGCTTGCCGAGTGAGGAGCTTGAGTTAATGATCCGCGTCAGTCCGCGTCCGCGAATTTTCGGGGGCAAGCCGTCCGCGGATCTCAAGAATTCTTGCCGATATGCGTCCGCAGGCGGATGCGTCCGCCGTCCGCACATCTCTGTGCAGACCACCGTGGCCGTCGGCGAGGTGCGGTGAGTCGAACGCCGGCATGATAATTAGTGCAACGACGGTCATTTGATGCCGCCGCCGCACTTGCCACACACGTAACACAAGAAGTCGCAACGGCCGCACAAGACGTCGCCGTCGCGGACGACCACGACGTAGGTGGTCGTCCGGTCCGACACTTTAAACTTCAAAGGACACTGCGAGCGACCGATGTGACACGGAATTGAAGCTGTCGCGGCCGTCTATTTGGGGTGTTTCATGCGGCAAATGACCGTCGTTGAGATAATTATCGCCGAACTGCATTGTTTGTGCAACGACAGGCACCGTGTTGACTGCTCAGAGTCGTATGTGCGCGACGGTAGGGGGTGCAGTAGTTGTTTGATGGAATCGAGACCGAGGACAGGCTAAGTATCGGTCGATACTCGATACTATTCAATACCACTGAGTATCGATTACTATTAGATACTCGATGCCAGTATCGTCCTAACCCTAATACCTAGTGTCACATGCCTGCGACTGAGTGATGCCAGCGTTATCTGCCGTGTTGCTTACTTTCAATTTCCAATTCAATCTGCTTTTCTGCACATCGATCCAGTTTCACGTTATTTTATTGGATGACCTGGCTGTAATCAGTCCACTCTATGGCATACGTTATGCCGTATTGTAAAAGTGCGCTAATCCTTGCCGGAAATGTTATCTTGTACGCAGCGTACCACCCAGGGGAAAGACATTGAATTGATTTTAACTTCAAAATAAAAACTAGACATCCCATAGGGTGACAATTTAGCCGTGTGTTTTCAACATTTGTAATCATTGTGGAGTTATGATGGCCTGAAGTCACAAGACCTGGAAATATTTTGAGCAATGTTTGCATTTTTGGAAAAACGAGTAACGACCCCTTATGTGCGTTATTTACAGGACAAAAAAATTTGGCTCCCTCTCAAACTGTTACTACTGCGCGGATCGCACTACTGTGCGGATCGCGCCCAAAGTCTGCCAGGGCCAGCCCCCACCATGTGGCTCACAATGTTCCAAATTTCATCAATATCGGTTCACTTTCGGTGGAGTTATAACCGAATGCGTGAAGGCCGTTCTTTTGGCCCATAGAGTAAATCCATGATTCGCCCAAAGGCATTCGGGCGAATAAGTAGCTAGCCTTGTTACGTAGCTCAAGTAGTAAAGCCACTTACCTTCATGCTGCAGCAGTGTTCCGATTTCAACACGCTTTCTTAAATTGAACAATTTTATCAATTCATCAGAACTACCACTTGCTGCAATACCATTAGGACTGATTGTGACTGTTTTCACAGAAGCTGTATGTGAATGATCAGTAAAACTGCTGGTGAACTTCTACAATACACAACAATAATGTTACTATCACACAATAATGACACGTCTACAGTAATTATATTATTCATTAATGAACTATAATTTTACTCAACAATATAACACTGAACTCATGTACAGTAAATCCATCATATAAGCCGAGCCTTGAATAAAAGCTGAGACTTGAATACATGCTGGATTTTGTCGTAGGCTATATGAGCTAATGAATTCAACATGTCCACTGTATCATCAATTTGATATGGCATCATCCACGATGTCATATGATTGTAACTAACCCTAAATGTATTGTGAATCATAACCGTAGATTTACGGTTAACAGTAAAACACCGTAAAATAAGACCTGACGTAAAAATAAGTTAGATTTTTCGTGCAGGTATGTGGGTCGTGCCCGGGTGGGCCAAACAAATGTTCAGGTACACTTTCATAATTACATCCATGGATAAATAATATCATTGACGTGCATTCAGCTGTTGAAAAGTGTTTATTTTGGGGAATATAAAAAAGACCGATGCTATGTCCCCGAATTTCGAGGGGGGTACTTTTGTGAATCAACTATGCCCCCGAGATTTTTTGGAGGCCATATTTTCGTATATTTGCTATGCCCCCGAATTTCGGGGGCGTAGTTTCTTAAATCAGCTATGCCCCCAAATTTGCGACAGTGATATATTTTATTTACCAGATGGTGATACACTATGCTACCAAATTATTACCGCTAACAAATCAAACTAAACTGACCCTAACCATAACACTAACCCTAACAGACACAATAACCATAATATTTTTACGCGCATTTCGCTGACACCCATAAAAAGGTTGTACCACATTAATAAAAAAAATTTTCCACGGAGGTGCGTAGCAGGCTTCGTGGGTGGGCCAATTTTTTGCACTACCCAGCAATTGCACTATCCGTTTGCTGATGTAGCTGTACTCAGCTCAGAAAACCAGCGATAAGAAGTCGATAGTTCGCACTTTATCATTAAAAGAAGGTTTTTTGTGGGGTATATATATATGAAAATGGGCTAGGTCTTTTGGGGGCATAGCACTAAATTTGGCAAAAAATATGTATTTTTCGGGGGCATAACTAAAACGTGAATTCCGCCCCCAAATTTTTTGGGGGCATACTTTCTTGAATTGGCTATGCCCCCAAAAATTTCAAGGGCATAGTCACTTCGTATAAGAAAAGAGGAGTATGGACTTTTGCCGGGTAAAAAAGTCATAGTTTTGACACTCGGAACTAGGGATCCGCGGTATACTGGTATCAGAAAAATACCGTGGTATTAAAAATGACGGTATTATATACCATTGGCTTGCTAAATACCATCCGCATCATTCTGCATAAATCACTGCATGTAGATGAGATCAGCAGCAGGTCATCAGCGTACATTAAAACTCCAACATAAATGCCAGCAACATGACAACCATGCCCAGAAGCATAACATCATTAGCACACAGTTACGGTTATGGGAAAGAGAATCGGCGAGAGCATTGCAGACGACTCGCAAGACTGAATTTTTGCAGAACCTGTCTACAATTGATGACATCAGGAAATACCGCGGTATACCGGTATCACGGTATTTTTGAGATGGTATATTATCGTCGGGCATTCCTTAATACTGCGCATCCCTACTCGGAACTCGAACTGTAGTTCCGAGTGCCGGAACTCGAACTACTTCGATAGTTCAAATTTTAGAATTACTGGTTTTGACATACGTTTCTTGGATTTCGACTTTTAGGCAGTGGAATTCACAACTGGAATTCACATAACTGCATTGGATTCTGATATACAGGCCGGTGGACTTAGCAAACATATTGGATTTCGCGGATTTGACTTTTTAGAAGCACGGGCATGTGAAGGCTACCAGTCAACTCGGCACACAACCAACTCGTCACATGTGACGAGTTGACCTTTTAATATTACACAGCGTGTGACGAGTTGACCACACGGGTGTGACGAGATGACTATTAGTGGGACGAGTACTTGGTTACAGCTAACACCAAATGAAGCTTAATGAATTATGTCACGAGTTGTAGTATTATGACGTTAAATTGTATGATTGATGTATGCTGCTAAACACGCCGCGCCTAACGTATGAACTATACACGTGCATCGGCATTTTAGCATGCAGTTTGTATCCGCCTGCTATAACGTAACGTGGACGTGGACTACTGCTTTGGTCTATAGTCAGTCAATGTTACGAGAAAAGTGTAAAGTCAATTTGCTCATGTGTCAGCTTGTGGCGAGTTGCCTGTGACTGTGTGACGAGTTGACTGGCAGCCCACGTGAACACCACAATTTAAAGCTAGTTCATTTCATAGACAAAAATACTTGATACACAGAACAGATACTACGTTGTTTTCTTCTGAATCTTTTACAAGTTGATATCCAAGCGTTAATTCTTCGTAAGTACCAACAATTACTTCAATGCCTTTAACAATTTCCATCTCTTTTACACTGTTTACATTTTGATATCTAATTATCGCCCAGTAGAGCCCATAGATGCACGAATATAGACATAGAATTAGTATGTCTAATCCATTTTGGGGCTATTTTAAAACCCTGTTTCTCGTGAAAATTCCGCGTGCCGGTGGTTCTGATTTGCTGCGCCATGCAATTGATGCAAATGCATAGTTTTAGCCATCGCAATTCATTGGTGGAATTGCATTGTATTTTGCCAGATGTTTCTATGTTTTTCAGTTTTCACCATTAGTTAGCTTGTTTTGGGCTAGTTTTGGGACTGACAGTCCCTGTTAAAGTGTCAACACTGCATAGAATTATCGCATCCTTCATCGCGTCTGCCGTCTATAGTCTCCGATCCGGAAGTGCAGACGATTATTGCGGCAATTTCGACATTTTTGTGTTGGTTTTCGTAGAATATGGCAGCAGATTTTAGCACAGTAGTGAGTTCAGTTAATTCCAACATAAATGATATTTCGTACAGGTGCAGACTGCAATTCCGTACGTTGTGTTTGGCATGCGAGTTTGTAGGGTACCTCCTAGGTAGGGTACGGTAATTGGTAAAAGCTCAGTGATCGTTGCAGTTCGGCGCACTACCTGTTCGCTGATTTAGCTGTACTCAGCTTAGCACACACCAGCTGCAATAAATTCATCATTTATCATTAAAGAAGAGTTTTTGTGGGGTATAAAGAAGAAACTAAGAAATTGGCGAACTGCACCTATTACTGCATTATAGGCAGTGTCTATTCAACTCACCTGTAGTTTGGGGGGGGGGAATCAAACTCTTTGGGGGACTTTTAGCGGTATCCAACGTACGATGCAAAAACTTACTAGGTTCTTTGGGGGTTATAAGACTTTTGGGGGAATATCCCCCCCTACAGATGCCTGGAATAAACACTGATTAGGCCCCTATAGGTGCAGTGCGGCGAACTGCACCTATAATTATCCATGGTAAAATGGAGCATTGTGGGATTTCCATAACTGTGGTTTGCCATCCATACAGTCAACCTACCTAGCTTTGTTGAAGTCTATCTCCACCCATTATGAAGATATGAAAGTCAATACAAAATGTGGAAAATGGGGTGGTTTCGGTATAGTTACGGGTCACAAAAATCACTGGAAATAGCACCATTCGAGGCCATACGAGTTTCTGTCAGCATTCCATAGCAACCATCAATCCTGCACCGTTTTTGAGATATAGTGAGATTGTACTGAGATATTGGTTGAAAGTCGCCGATTATTTTACCTACCCCGTGCACCTGTATTTGATGACCCTGTTGGAGTGTTGGGGTGACCCCACTGGAATATGGCCGAGATCTTTGGCATCAGAAACTAGAGCCCCTGCATGGGCTATTGTGCGGCGTTCTTTGCAGGATCCTTCCTTTAGCTAATTTTCTACAATAGCGGTTTGTGACCGACAGACGGACGGACGTGACGTAGGTGTGATGAGAGCATATACTGCTTAGAACTGCGCGGTTAAAAATCACATTTGAAAAGAATTGCTGTAGATGAGTTAACTTTTTTGAAGTTCACTCAAGTTCATCTGAATTGCTGGTATTCGACAGGCTATCGCTGCCCGTTAGTGGAGTGTACAACGGCTCTATCTTGAACCGTTGCTGACATATTATCACATTTAGGCTACATTGCACTTGTCTGCCTCTGACTTTGAGAAGTCCATTTTTGAAAAGACAGTTGAAATATTAGCCACAGTGCCTTTCTGGCAGCTTTCTGGCGGCATTCTGATTCATGTGTAAACATATATCCAATCCATATATGGTTAATATATTAATATATTTCCATATATATGGGAGCTAGAAAGGTTTCATGCGGAAAAAGCGACCTTGAAATTTACTTACGGTCATTGGTATTTGTGCCATTTCATAGGCCACGTACAATTTCCTATTAGTGTTTCATTGCAACTATAGATGTCCCTATCTTGCACCGTTTTTCAGATAGTATCAGCTATTTCCCAAAATTTAAAGAGATCACATGACCCTGAACACATCCCCACGGAATAGTCTATCATGGTTGCACTTGTACTTATGCTCTTCAGGATCAATCAGCACAGCAAACTTGAAGCGACTAGGCGGACTAGTTACAGCTATTCCAAAAATATTTGTAGATCTATTTCTAAAATTTTAAAAATGGGTGACATGACTGACCACGTCTGTTGGAGGGTATACTTTGTCATCCCAAGGCTAACACTCGATATACACAACCTGTGTACAAAATTTGACAACTCGGCCGTTCAATTAAGTTGATACAAAATGTAGAAAATGGGGTGGTTCAGGGTAGTTAGGAATCGCTCAAGGTTACTGGAAAATAGCATCGTTTAAGAGAGTGCGTACTAGTTTTTGTTATCGGGTAGTCTTCCATAGTATATGTCCCTGTCTCACACCATGTCTGAGATAGTGAGATATGGTCAGATATCGGCTGAAAATCGCCAGTTTTAACCTACCACACGTCACGCCTGCATGTATTTGACACCCCTGTTGTGGGTGACCCCATTGGAATTTTGCCATTAAAAATCCACAGAGTCCCTGACGTTGTTTGCGTGAGCCTCTGTTTAGCCGTTTTGATAGAACTCTCTAACTTGTGACAGACAGAGAGACAGACACAGGGCTAGTGGCTACATCGTATGCGTATTTACCACGTTAACATAGCGTCGCGTGGTAATAATGGGACTAGGGCTTCCGTTAGCGGGCGTACGGGCGTATTATACTCCAGAAAATTTGACCAAAACGCCCAAAATTAGATGGCCTAGTGTACGAGTACGCCGAAAATAAAATGGCTGGCCTACGGCTGGCGTACGCTTACGTCAAAGAATAATTGGCCGGCGTATGGTTTGACGACCATCTGTATTTATGATTTGTGTGTGTGTGTCAATTTAGTGAATCAGTCAATCAGGTTATCCGTCACTCACTAGTAGGCCCACTTAATCACTTGATATACACTCTTGCATACTTACTGATTTGCTTTAGTTGCGTACGAAACAGGCCCGTCGCCAGGTTGTTAGCACATGGGGGGCACCATGACTTTTTAAGGGGGCACCTTATAATCTTTCTTCCCGTTCGTGAATTCTCTCATTTTATTTTATTTCTTCCCCCTCTCCTGCCCCGTCGCACAAACAAAATGTGCATATCATGAGAACGTATATACATGTGCAAGTTGCAATGTACAATGTACACGTACCATGCTGTGCATATACCCAGGACGACCGCGGATAGACTATGCACATGAACGTCGATCGTGTCGGCTTATACGGGCATCAGCGCATCGCGTCTATCCGGATGCACAATATACAATGCAATTTTTATAATTTGGCGAAACTGTGGCTAGGAGGGGGCACAAAACCCGTTTGGGGGCACGGTACCCCGGTGCCCCCCTTTGACGACGGGCCTGGTACGAAAACGTCTGTGGAAAGGCATACGCTTGTCTACAGACCCTATTTCCAATGGGAAGGGGCACTCCAGCTTATCCCCAACCTTATAGACCTTCCCGTGCCTTTGGGTATTTAAATTTATATTATTGTTATGTGTTTAGAGACGTGGTTTTACTCAGGATCGAAAATGTTATGCAGGACGTCGTCAGGTCACTAAGTTGTGGTACTTCACCAACGATTGTTGTAGCCAACACAGGCACCTGGAACAACCTGCGGTAAATTACGTGGTTCTCACTCTTGCTATAGCTATATCCAATAAAAGTCTCTGCCTTATTATTAGTGCACTAGGCTAACGAAAACAATGTAGTTACATGTTGCGATAGTTAGGGCAGTGTTAACATGGAAATATAAGTTGCCTATAGCCTGTGAAACTCATTGGACTCACCAATGTTATGTGGCTAATATTTCTGAAATTGTTGCATCAGATTCAGTTCACTTGCTACATCAACAGTGACAGCATACGTTTAAGGTTCACTATTAGAGAACACAGACGGCATCTAGTGGAACGAACTTACAAAGGCAAGCCCCCTTCGCCTGCTAGACTAGATACATAGTATTAGGCATCTGGCTTAAATTTGATGTTGTGTAAAAGTTTTTTGGCAAGGTTTATTTTGTCACTGTCGAGTGTCTCAGTACATCACAGCTTCTCAACAACTCAGTTTGTTTCATTATAGACTGGTGATTATTTGGTACCCAACAGTGAGAAGCTTTATGGCATATGCAGTTGCAAGTGAAATCATTGGTGCTGCCCTCGTTGCTGCTTCAGCCATCGATTTTGCTGTTGCAGACACTGGAATGATATTGAATTATTAACAAATGAAAATGTCATAGGCTATTCTTTGTTTCAACTATTCGAGAGAATTAATTCATACGATGGATGATGCCTTTGTAACATATGCTTCGTGTGAGTTACGTTGTGAGTTGTGTGAGTTTGCTTGTATTTGTTCAGTAAATATTTTTGTTTACAATTAATTATAGTTTTCAGAGAGCAGAAGGTCTTCAGCTTGTTGATAAACCTCTCCTGAAGACCATCTCATTTGACTCAATGAACTCTGTTAAGAAGTTAGGTATGTATCCCGTCAATGTTGCTAATAGTCAGTTTCATGACAGTGTAAGGATTTTTCATTTGTGTTAACTCTGAATTGCATTAATCCTGTTTTGATGTATTTTTGAATTTTTTTTGATGCTCTGATAGCTGCAAGTACATGGGCATAAAATGCCATAAATGACGGGTGACGAGTCCCACCAGGATTTGGAGTGGGGACGCTAATAATTAAAATGCAAATTGTCCCTTATATTTTGTTGTGTTTCAAAGTAGCAAGCACCAGATTGCTAGCATTACAATGCAGTAAAAAGCTTACCAGCCCCATGGCTTACAGAGTATTCACTTCTTCCTAAAAGTATATCTTCAGCGTTCACCAAATCATTACCTCAGGCGGAAATTCAACATTTTTGTGGGAAACGGACAAATACCGCTCAGAATACACCAAAACACGTCATTTCAAGTGACAAATTTAGTTTTATTTTCTGCAGAGGGGGCTAAGCCCCTCCCTAGATCCTTCCCCCGGTGGGGAGGGGTATCCCTCCCTCCCGACACCCCACCTCGCATTCTCCTACACCAAGCCTTCTGGATCAGCCCCTGCATCCCAGAATTCAGCCAGATTTAGGCCTCTTGTACCAGTACAATTATTAATGAAAATGTATAGTTTGTTGCTTTGTAAAATTAAAGACATTTCATGAAGTATAGACCGTAGAGAGATGCACATCTAAGTTTATGAATGCTAAATGCATACCAATAGTCATATGTCACATTTCTACTCCAGCTGTCTTGAAAGGTTCTCATTTTGGGCACCTGGCCTAACTCCAGATAAGCAGGCCATTTTAAGAAAACATGTTGTGTTTCAGTGTCCGAGTATGTTTTATTGTCTCAGTGAATTGTTGTTGTTGAAATGAGTTCTGTATAAAAATAGCCAGTTAAAATATTTAAAATATAATATCGGTTGTTTCTTAAATGTGCCTAGTGTTTTTGTCAGCATATATACTGGGGTGAATATAGTCACATATGCATTATTTGCTGAAAACGTTTAAGGAATTAAGTCAACATATCATAATTAGCATTTCGGCTACGTAACCAACAGTTTGCATTAGGTGACTACCTATTAAAACAAGTAGCTCAGCTGTCGCTGACGAACCAGCGCGACGTGCTGCACCACGGCAAATGGCAAAATTTTAAAAACAATCACGTGACCCTAACCATGCCCCTTTTGTGAGTGACAGGTCATCCTGTTGCTAGAATTGATGTAGCCTACCTGTGTACAAAATTTGACGACTTTAGGTACAGCCATTCCGGTGATATGATTGGAGCCCCCAGAATCGTTAATGGGTCACATGACCTGACCATGCCGCTACCAGTAGGCTGTGACTTGCACATTCAATCTGTACCAGTACATCAAACTTGAAGTCTCTTCGATCACCAATTACGAAGTTGCATAAGGCAACACAAAATGTAGAAATTGACGTGGTTTTCGGTGGTTAGGGTCACCAAAGCATTTGGCAACATAACCATTCAATAGAGCGCATACGACTTCCTATTCCAATTTAATAGAAAATTAGAAACTATGAGGCTATATTGTACCGTTTCGAGATTATCGCTTATTTTTCAAAAGTTAAGGAGGTCACATGACATGACCACGCCAACTGCAGGGACGGTTTGTCATCTTTAGGATGGGACTTGCGATGTTCAACGCACATACCGAATTTGAAGTGTCTTCGATTACCTGCAACGAAGATATGGAAGGCAACGCCAAACCTAAAAATTCTCGTTTTGAGCCACCCTTTGGGGACTTGGGGGTAGCGCACTGGGTTCATCTACGGCTCGATGGAACGCGCATTATCGACTTCCTATTAGTGATAATTGAACTTTTTCGCTAGCTCTCACGGCTGAAGCACTGTTAAGCAAAATCTGTTGTAGAAATCGGCGATTTCTGAAGGAGTGGGTCATTTTCAGCGCAAATAGTCAGATGGGGACGTCGCCTGCAATCCGTCTATGGACCGTTAGATACGGGAATGATGTAGCTACAACTTTTGCCACTGGAAGTTAAAAACTTTGTAACAGGCTTCTTTTGACATAAGTTGAAATTTACTGTAAAACAGCAAAATAGCGTTTTTTCCACCCTTTGGGGGACTTAGGGGTAACGTACACGGTTCATCTACACTGTGTTTCAAAAAAAACGTCCCACCTTTAAACTGTTTCTAACTTTGTCAAATCTTAATCGATTTTCAAAATTTTTGCACTGCTGGAAAGCGTATGAAATTTGCTATAAAAGCCATATGACATTACCCACCTCACCTTAGGCATGTTGCTGCACTACCTTGGGAAATCAAACATTCAAATTTTCTCCAGATATTCAGCAGATACGGAAGAAAATGCAAACAAATTGCATTCTGAGTGCACCGATTTTAATTCCTCTATGTGTGTAACTGTATGTCATCTTTACGGATGAAAAAGTGTTCTCGGTCGCTTCACCTGACAATCGGAGAGAACGACCGCGTCTACGCACCCCGTGACACAAGGAAGCGCAGCATTGCCGCTGAGCGCTTGCTGCGTTGTCGCCCGACGTTCAGCAAGTCGCTGATGGTCTCAGTGGCCGTGTCAAAGCTCGGCTGTTCTCCAGTCTTTTTCGTTGAGCTAGGCATAAAGGTCGATGGTCGTTATTACTGGGACGTGCTACTGAAACAGCATATGCTGCCAGTCATGCGCCGTATTGCTGGTGACACGTACTGTACGTGTTCCAGCAGGATAGCGCCCCAGCTCACTGCGCTCGCGACACTGTCCAGCTACTGCAGCAGGAGACGCCAGAGCTCATTTCACCCGACCTGTGGCCGCCAAACAGCCAAGACTTGAACCCGGTCGACTACCGTGTATGGGGTCTCATGCGGGAACGAATTTACAAGACTGCAGTGCGTGACACAGCTGACTTCAAGCGGCGCCTCATTGAGACTTGGTCGAGCATTCCGCAGACAGTCATCTACGAAGCAATTGCCGAGTGGGGGCTACGACTACGAGCCTGTGTCAAAGCAAAGGGACGTCACTTCGAACACTCGCTGATGCTGTAACCAACCGGCTCTTTTCAGAGCCACCAAACGCTAATACACAACAACCGGCTCTTGTCAGAGCCACCCACATTTTATTGAAGAAAATAGCTATGCCTTCGTATGCTTAAATATTTCAAATAGTCTGTAAATACACTAAACAATAAATACATAAATACACTCACTATACAGTTACACACATAAAGGAATTAAAATCGGTGCACTCAAAATGCAATTTGTTTGCATTTTCTTGCATATCTGCTGGATATCTGCAGAAAATTTGAATGTTTAATTTCCCAAGGTAGTGTGGCAACATGCCTAAGGTAAGGTGGGTATTGTCATATGGCTCTTATAGCAAATTTTATACGCTTTCTAGC
>Ga0209780_1002934_pt1 | contig 12428 bp, 6 predicted proteins | sample WorMetexBAHAMAS2_FD_187384 | JGI IMG/M metagenome (GOLD analysis project Ga0209780, IMG submission 187384) | Marine gutless worms symbiont microbial communities from Max Planck institute for Marine Microbiology, Germany - Inanidrilus exumae... | ecosystem: Host-associated > Annelida > Digestive... | reverse complement strand
CCATAACAATGAGAAAAAAAAGGCAAAATATAAACACGATAGTAGATGAACGAACATGTATGTAATATTGTAAATGAAATATAGAGACTAAAGGGAATGGGGTTAATAGGAATATTTGTAAAGTAAACGTATTAGAAAGTCCGAATCATTGAGGTAAGATGTTTTGTTGACTAGACCTTTGCTATGATTTCTTGATCTGAGAGAGTATGTGGTTGTACGATCGTGTAAAAACTGTTGTAAAATGTGTTGTAAAATGTGTTTGGAGGTTGACATAACACGACTAAGTAGGTGCTTTCGTTTCATTCTTAAATGATACAGATCTCGGTACTTGGTCTATATAGGCCTAAATCCGTGATATCGGCACATCACAGACCTTTTTGAGCGTTTCTAGATTGACATGAAGCGCTAGTTCGGTTTTTAGTTTGTCCGGAAGCAGACCAAGTGCGTTGATGTCACATCCTCCACCGTTCATGCGACCCCTACATGCACGTGACACAGTGTGAACGCAGCATTAGATAGTCTACCATTAAAATATACAAAGATCGATGAACGCTAGCATCATCCTTACGACGATCATTTTTTATCTACTTTTATAAATACACAAAACACATAAAGATACATAAACCAGGCCTGCATACCACCCATCTATGACCTTCCTCCCCTCCAACAGACAACATATGAGCTGTGGTGATTGTCTGGAGGGTAAAAGGGGAGATTATTTGACCAGCTCTGTGCTGTTGTGCATCATAATTGTGCACATCATATGCACACTTATATAATGAGCAGTTCGTACACGGTCGATTGGATCGGGCTTTGATCTTGCTTAGCTTAGCTGTCTTCTGAGCGCCTCTGTGTCTTCGGTGTACTTGGTGCTATATGTAGAAAAAAATTTTGATTACCTCCTTTTCTGTACCTTTTAGCGTGCTGAGCCTGTGGGATTGGCCCTTGACCTGGAAGACTATCGTCCTTCAGTGCTATTACACTGTTGGTTGGGTCATCTGACCTGTAAAATCGTCTCCGAAATGACCTATAATGTGTCGAGTGGGACGTTAAACCCTACAATACCATACAATACCATACCGTATAGCAGTTAGCATCAACTTAGCTTTTACCGCTACTGGAAACTCGCATGCCATATGGGATCACACAGTGTAACCTGACACCCGGTAGATGTGTGAATCCCGGTACGGCATGTTTATGTGTGTAATAGCCCCATGTGGGTCCCGGGACTGTAAGTAAGTGGGTAAGTGTCTAAGTAAGTAAGTAAGTGGCAAATTTATGAAATGCAGAAACCAGAATAGGCCCTCTCTGTTTCCAAGCCGTGGTCATAGGAGGTGACCAAACCTGGCTTTAGCTTTTGGATTCATTTTAGGTTATAGTATATTTTGTTACAGATGCATGTTTGCTTTGTTGTGTTGGTTTTAGTTTTTCAGTACTAATCCAAGAGATTGGCTGGGAAAACGTCTACGAAATGAGTTTTTAAGTACTAAGCCAAGAGATTGGCTGGGAAGAACGTCTCTGAAATGACCTATTTTGTGTCGGGTGGTACGTAAAACCTTAACTCAATCAATCAGTGGTGGCATGTTTATGTGTGTGATACAGAGTCAGTGATGGATTTATGTACTGCATGTACGCTGCTCTCAAGTACTTGATGTCCGACCAAAAAGATGTTGTCAAATGTTGCTTGACAATGTTACTACGACTCGTTCATGGAAATCCTAAACAGTGAGTTGTTTTGTTAAAGTGCAGTTTCTTCTACTTTTTAGGTTGTACGTTTACAAAAAGTTTCTTCAATTTCAATGAAATTCGGCACGTAGGTAGAGGTCGACGATTGATGCACGACGGTATGCAGTACGACCTGATGTAAGGTCAAGGTCAACGTCACAAGCTGTTCAAAGTTGAAAATCCGGCCATTTTGAAAAGCTATCTCCTCCGCCATTTACAATGGGTGCTGGCAATTGACCACTGATTCTTAAACTGCAGCACGGTATCTAAAATTGTTCGGGCTGGAATTTTCGATATTTGTTTTAGTTTTTTGTGTCACGTGACTTTGAACTTGGCACCAACGTCAGTTGTGAAGAGACGACTGACTGACCGGCAGTCCCGACAGAGCTAGTTTATTTATTTGCGAGTCTGTACAAGAGTTTACTACAGTGCTGTGTATGTCCAAAAGTTCTCATCCATAACAAATGGAAGAAGAAAACGAGGTGCGACCCCAGCAACCCCGGGTGTGGCTGGGTCGTTAAAACGGAGGTTGACTGTGCTGACATTATAGCTGCATTTTAGTTGTATTGGTTTTAACGTGTACTGGCACCGAATAGCCTACCCTGTGCTGATGGTGCCGTTAAGAATCTACTCACTCACTCACTCACTGCATTTTAGTTGCTCTTCATTTCACTAGAAATTCTGGTTCACGAGACTTTTTTCTTGTTTACTGTCGATTGAGCACTGAAAAATGCATCCGGACCATACAGTTTGCACTCTGACAGTCACACACTAGAGCGGCCTTTGGTTAGCAGTGAAAAATAAGCTGGGAGAGACGGATAGAAGTTATATGGACAGTAGTCACGCAGCTGATTCAGTCACAGGGAACACCAGTAACCAGCGCCTGTTGATATATGATGTGCTGCATCACATCCAACAAGTGGTCAAAGAATTTTGACAAAAGGCTGCATCGCCGTCTTGTCGCCGCTCATGACAGCGAATGGATTCATTGACCTTGACCCCATCAAATACATGGTTTCAAGGGCCCACGTGAGTCAGCCCCCCAAATGGCATCTCGGTACAGCTGTATTTGCGTATATTGCAGTAAAGACTTCGGTGGGGCGGACAACCCCAAAGATTGCCCGTTCCCTTTGGGGTTCTGGACCCCATCTAATACATGGTTCCTGGGGCCTACCCGAGTTAGCTCCCCCAAACGGCATCTTGTCGGTTCAGCCGTTTTTGCAGGGCTCACAAACGTGACCGACAGACAGACAGACAGATCGACCATGCTACTGCATCCATAGCAGTAGCCCGCATCTTATGCAATGCAGGTGATGTGACCTAAAAATTTATATTCTCTGTCATTGTCTGGTTAGTTGTGTAATTTTTTGTTTATTAGTGCATATGTCATCATCAAGAACGGCGGATTATCATCACTGTCTCACCTGCTTGACGACTCATCTTCTCAGGTAATACATGCAGCGGCATTGATCTGTATCCAGCATCGGGGGATGAATAAACTGACTAGATGGTTTGGGGTGGCATCACAAGCTCCCTCAGCAGTGTCCGCGGTAACACATACTACCAGCAATTTTAGTGCAGTTTTGACATGAAAGAAAAACAGTTGGTGCCAGTCGTTTAAATTGTCCTGTTTACCTGCCTGCATGCAGTCAGCACTGAGTAATTGATTTGACGTGGATATAGTGATTGGGAAAATAGCGAAGCTCCCAGTTATTATGCTGGCTGCGTTTTGCGGAAAGCTTAATGTAATGGTCTGGCATCTGTCTGTCCTGTCGGCATACTTATCGTTACTCACCAGGGGGCAGCATATGATGCGGCCAGTGTACATTTCAGCCCAACAATGCGGAGGACTGATTTAATTGTTCTAGATCGTTCCATCATGGGGGAGACAGGAATTGCAATTTCCCTGACCCACGCATGGGGAGAAATGTGTCCCCCTGTCCATAATGCATTGATGCGCCTGGATTTATGACATTAATCTGGCCCGTCAGAATCTGCATGATCTAAAACAAATCACTTCATTTGACAGAAAGTCTTGAAAGAATACTGAGGAGGAACTAGCTGTTCCAAATGAAAAAAGGTGTCACCCTAATGGGGCATAACACTACTGGCCCGCCATGTAGTGTTGGCCGCCCGCGCCCGGCAGCCGGCCCGCCCATCCGCTCCGCCCGCCGGCAGTGTTACAGACGACAACAGACGCCAGCGAGCAAAACAATAATGGCCAATTAGGCGGGCCAGTAATAAGCCGATAGGAGGCAGAAACCAGGCCTTATCTTTGGTAACCAAGGACAGATATGCTGATTACTGGGTAAATGAAATCCAAGACTTGTCACTGAGACGTGCAAGGACTGAAGAGATTTCTGATGATGTTGGTAGGTCGTCACGGATGCTTTGACTCTGTTGAAGTTTCTCATCTTGAGTCCTGATATCACTAGAGCTGATCTCACGAAGTCACCCGTTTATGTGGCTGTCGACCGGTAAGCGAAAAAAGAAACACTGTTTTTAGTACTGAGTCATTATGCACTGAATAGTCATTTTATTTTGATTCTGTGTTTTTAGTTTGATGTACTAACGTACAATTTATATAATAAATGTAGAGACTTCAAGTTTGGTAGGTAGGTAGTCTGACGGTGGTAGGTGCTCGCCCATGTATGGCAAACCATCCCTGAAAGGGGCGTTGTTAGGTCACGTGAACCATTAAAAAATTTTGCTGAGCACCAAATATGAGTTGTCAAGTCAGTCATCTCAGGCGCTGTCAACTTAGATGGACGGTTAGTGTGATAAGCTGGTGACGGTCATCGATCACCAGTTTATCACACTGATCGTCGACATCTGTGTACGACACGGCAGGGTGAGGGTCCGTGTCACACGGGTCTGTTAGTGGCAGTGGAGTCTTGTCTTCCTACACATATTAGCAGACAACCTGTGGGGATAAGTTTCTAGAGGCTGAATTCGCTCGTGTTGCATAGCCAGCGGTGTCAGCTGGAGATGCACCGATAAGGCACTGGCCGATTATCGTTCTGCCGATAATCGGTGCCTAACAATAGGCCGATTATAGGTTAATTACCGATTAATACAAGAAAACTTATTTTGGTGTCATATTTAAGTTATTTATTTAGGCTCCGATTGTTATCTGAGAACTCTTACTTACTTGAAGGACTGCAGAGTGGAGACAAAACAAAAACGCATGCAAAAACAAAGTTACAAAACGCACCCACTTTTACCAGAAACGCAAGCCGAACTAAATGAAAACACGGATACATCATGTAATAAAAACTTGTACTTACCAATTGTGTAAACGGCAATCGGCCGATACCAACGTAGTAATTGGCCGATACCGATTATTGTCAAAACGGCCGATAATCGGCCGATACCGATTATTGGCAGATTGTCGGTACATCTCGAGTCAAAGCACTGAAGGCATCTATGCACTGTCCACAACCAAGATTAATTATGCGCTGGCCTCATCCTTTTTTCATCCTTTGCCGTCTTTTTTGTTGTCAGTAAAATCACCAGCTGTGGATTTTGTCAGACTGTCGAAGAAGTGCCATGATTCAGACGAGGTTGGTTCTATGTGCACCTATATACATGAGCGGCTGACAGAGATTCTTCCTCCTAAGACCATTCAAAAACTCACGGCGACGTCCGACAGCTCTTCCGGTGAAACTCGGTTGGTATTTTTGGAAGTTCTATCGTTAAGGGGAAGCACAGTGTGAGGGCATCGCATCCCCCGCCCTTCCTTCTCCAGGTTTTCCTCCAAATTCACATTTTTGTGGCTTAAGTGGTTGAACTAGATTGCGCCTGAGTTTTGAGAAGTTTTGCTGACGAGAGACGCCATGTATTCTGAGGCAGAAAAATTAGTCTCGGATTTTTATTTGACCTTCTGCAAAGCTGGGTCTGCTGCGAGAGATGTTTAATACAAGGATGGACTATTGCACCATTAACATCAGCTTCGTTTTGACACTTGTTTTCCAGTTTAACAGTTGTTTTTCCAGATGACCTTAAGTTAGTGAGTTCTTCTTTCGTTTCCTTCCTCCACTGGTTCCGGAGGAAAATTTCCGGAATAAGTGGTAAAGGTTTTTATTGGCCAGATGCCCTTGGTGTCACCCAACTAACATTGCTAAAGCAGTGTGATTTAAGTTGTGGATATTTTTTCAGTCTCGGCTGAGTTTCTATTAACGTCAGTGTATGATAATACGGTTAAAACGGACTCCGATAGTACGGACGTTCGTTTATTACAGACCAGTTTGTCGGTCCCAACATTAGAGACAACGCTGGATACAACAGACAGATTGAGATCACCACCACTGCCCACTGCCGGCATGCTTACGCAACCGTGACGGCCGTCTGGCTGATAGAACGGCCGTCGTCGCATCATGATTACATAATTATGCTGGACACCAGCCATTTTTACGACGCGGCCGTTGAGAAGATAAATTGATATTGTCACTAAAGACCCTGGTGCCAGTTTACCATTGCCTGGTGTGATAACATCAGCTTTCACGTGGTCATGTTACTTGTGTCATTAGCCATCTCCTGTCCTTAGTAAACAGGCGGTCACTGCCGAGATGGGGGTAGACAATTGTGTCAGTTATAAACTGTCTGGCAGCTGACGAAGCTGAACAAACATTTCAAGGTCCCATCTATGTTACAGTCTGCCTTGTTTGGATATAACAGACCTTTTAGAGCAGTTCCCAGAAGTCTGTTATGACGAAGTTTTACTATACATATCTTGTTTGATTAAGATATACATGTTCATGATGTTGCGTGTATGAATAATAGAAATCTGCCCGCTCATGAGCCGGTGTCGAACAAGCCGATACCAGTTCAGCAGCAGATGGAAATTCGAGAAAGGTGAGGAAATTAACGGCGAATGTACAAAGTCCCGTTTATGCTTAATTTTTGGTTTTTCCTCTCTGCATTCTGTTTTGTAGAGATAAATTTTGAGGTCGGATATAATCTGTGGTGCTCAATTAAAATTGGCTAACCAGAGTAGCTTTAGTATTGGGTTGTTTTTTTGCTTACAGAAGTGGACGCAAGATATAGATAGACTAAATTGGCAGCTGTTTATGACACAGTGGTGGGGTGTTACTGTGGTCTATTGTCTGCAAATAGAAAATTTACGGTAGATGTAAGAGTAGGTACTGACTTTGCCATAGACATTTTAGAGGAGTCATATAAACAGATGATGAGGTCAGGCATGGAGCAGAAATTGACGTTCTCAGTCATTTCAAGGAGGACAAGACTACAGTGTACGATACGATACGATGCAATACAGTATATTCACTTGTGCTCAGAAGCTGACTAGGTGGCCAGCCTAATCCAGTGCACGGCACAGAAATGGAAAAAATAAGGAAAAACTAAAAACAAAAACCGAGTAGCTCAGAAGAAACGGTCCGGGCAATAGTCCGTGAAGGCAGTCCAGGAGGAAGAAGTAAAACTACGGGGGATAGGATTTGTGAAACAGGTAGGTTTTAAGCCAGGAGTGAAAAAGAGAGGGAGTTATGGATGAGCTGATAGGTGAATCGAAAGAGGAAGAAGTGATGGATGAAGGAATAGGTGAGTCGGAAATGGAGGAACTACAGTGACTGGGACACACAAGATGGACAACAGCAGAGTAAGCTTGCCATGTCAAGCTTTGACATGGTTCTAAACAATGGCCACCCTCAGCAGACCTAGTAAGTGTTGGAATGATCCACTATGAGGAGTCTATTAAAACAGGATGTCTGATTGAGAATGAGTACATATTATGCACTGTGGTCCATTAAAAACGTGCACTTTCTGACTATAACTCCCACATTTCTTAGTAGATTTTTACACTTTTTGTACCAATGGAAACAGCTTGATGACATCCTAATTGCATCACACTGCAGTGTTCACTTTATTGAGTTACTTCGTGCATAATAATAATACAATGAAATGAAATATGCAGAGCTCTGAAGATAAAGTTTTGTTCAAAACATGCGGTAATCTGAAAGATGCAATGATGCAATACAATATGATAGAAGATGGTATATTAATGTGTGCTCAAAAGCTGACAAAATAGCCAGCTTAGTCTAGCACATTGTATCAAAAAGAGAGAAATGAGCTAAAAACTAAAATACAAAAACCGGCTTGCTCATAAGAAAGCGTTCCGGATGATAGTCCGTGAAGGCAGTTCGGAGGGCGGAAGTAGATAGTCCGGAGGGAAGGATTTGTGAAACAGGTTTTAAGCCGGAAGTGAAAGAATGACAGCAGAGGCAGTGAGTAATAAAAGTTTATCTGCAGTCTAGTTGTAGGTAAAGTGATGTTAATCGCGATGTATATTTCTTATAACTGGCTATATTACTGGTAAAATGATACCATTGCGACCCTGCCCAATAATTGTTGGCTAAAATTAGGTAAAGTCCATCAGATACCTGAATTTTTATGTGGACTCTTTAGAGTCGTCGTAATAAAGTGGGTCTCACATTTGATCGGGTCGAATTTTTTATATTTGTCCTAGTGTTTATGACGCGTGACTTTGAATTTGGCAGAAACGTCAGTTGTGAAGAGTCGATTGTCAGTCATGCACGGGGCTAATTTATATGTTAAAATGTCTCCTGGAAATCTGGAAATTTGTTTCCTAGGATTTGTAGGCAGCCTGACGAACTGCGTTTGTTCTTCTGACGCAGGAAATTTCCCAACATCAGTTGGGCTCAGTCGCGAAACAGTCTGCTGCTAACGGTTGATGTGAAAGATGCTCGCAAGACTGCTGTACAGTTCTTCTCCACTCTCACAACAGTCACGTTCAGGTCGGTTGAGACGTTGTCGTTGACACCGCTGACAACTACGTCTGTCACATGGCTTGCCGACTGTCTGGTGGGAATACAATGGTGATGCCGATTGGCTGAATTACCCCATGTTGTCCGGTCAACATTTAGTCACTGTCCCAGAAAAATGTTCCGGCGGGAATTCAATAATTGTCATGGAATTGACCTAAAGTCAGGGATGTGCCAGGGAAATGCCAGGAAAAAATGCCATTAAAGAAAAATGTTTATTACCAACTTCATGTCTATGGCTGCAACAGTTGCGGGTTATATGATGTCAACCATTTTGAGGACACTACTACTAATTAAATGTGACGTTTGTACACTGTGGTTTGTAAAATTGTATCTATTTAGATCAACCTGTCTGTGTTAACTGGCATCTCCAGTTAAGAATTAGAGCATTTTGTTGGAGCAAAGTTTTACTGCCCGCTTGCCCTTGCTGGTGGCAACTAGTACATCCATGTTAGGGAGAAGATGCCAATGTTATCAGCAGTGTTATTTTTGTCAATGACGACGATAACGAAAATGATGCAATTTTTTTGTTTTTGTCGATGAGACTCCAACTAAAATGAAAATTGAGACAAACGACTAGAACGAAATAAAAGGTCAACGATATTTTTGTTTTGACGAAAATATCTTACCCAAATTTTGGCACATAACGCTACTGTCTGTCTGGCAAATATTGAGGACATTTGTGCACACTAACCTGCATTATTTGTGTTTCTGTTGTTGTTAATGTTGTCTGCCTCCGCTGTACACAGAGCTACATTCTTGCTTATTATTGTTTGAAATGCTTTACAAAATATATACATGAATTGTTGTGATATTTTATACCTAACAACCGACTAAAATATGGACAACACGTTATCGTTGAAGAGAACTAAAAGTATAACTAAAGTTAATATTGTTGACTAAAGCAAAATAAAAAAGATTGTGAATTTTAGTCGAGTGTATAAAAACTACAACTAAAATGAGACGGCCGACTAAAAAACACTGCTTCTCAGCAGTGTTACTTGCGCCATCTCTGCGCAATAATTTGGCACAAATAATAGAGCTGTGTTGGTTAGGTGGCGGCGTGGCGTAGTGGTAGCGTCGTTGGTCTAGATCAACGAAGTTAACCCACGCTGAGCCCGGTTAGTACTGGGATGGGTGACTATGTCCGGGTTCGACTCCCGGAGGCGGCACTTTATTTTGGTATGTAGCCAACCACCCAGGTCGACTCAGCCTTCTACCCTCCGTAGGACGGTAAAATGAGTACCAGCCAAAGGGCGGTGATGTTCTGCAGCTGGGGAGTAAAGGCCGGCATGGTGTAATTTGCAGGTAAAACTGTGTGATCCATGTCTGAGCGCATTTGAGGCGCTTTGCGTAAAAATGCGCCATACAAATCGACGTATACTTTACGTATACTTTGTACTGTATTGTCACTTGAACATGGAGGTTTGAGTTCTCTGAGTGCTTTCCTGTTGGCGCCCACTTATTTTGTGGCCGGTGTGTTGCAATGGCAGGACCGTGTCAATGTTCGTGGAGTACTCGTTCACGCTGGAGGTGTACGCAAATATCACCTACTGTGATCTGAACGTGAAGCCGTCGTGTATTGTGATCGGCGTTCACAAGCTTACGGCTGGGTTGTGGCCGCGGCTGCTGCGTGACAACGTCCGTCCTCTGTGGATCACGTTCGATGCGGAACACTCGACCCTCGACAGCAGTGACGACGACAGTGACAGTGACGTCGACGAACCTCTGAGACTTGTCACTCGTACGTAGCCAGTTCAGTACAGCTCAGTTTAACGTGTAAAATTCGGCTGACAGAACGTAACCATACGTAAGTGAAATAAATGAACATAATAACCTAAGATAAATAATTCAAGCCGTCACGTAGCTATGCAGCAGGATTGCTTGTACCCGCCCGCCCGTCGGTCCGTCCTCGTAAGCCACGCCCCTGGCGTGACATCCCGATTTTGGCTTGCCCGCCGCCGCCCCAGCTCTCTATTCCGGCCCGTAGCCGGTCTGTGCTCGCAGCCTGCCGCCCGGCCCTCGCCCGTCCGTCCGTCCGTCCACGTAAGCCACGCGTGTGGCGTGACATCTTCACCATCCAATTATTATATATACATACGGTAAAATAATGACGATGAAGATACAGTCTGCAGCTATGTATCAACTAGTAAGTGTCTTTGAACAGTTGCCTTTTAAAAAAGTTTCTAGCATCGCCTTTAACTGCTAGTATAAGTTCATGTCGTCTAGGCCTAAGATTGTACATACGGTTATTATGATCAGGTAAGATACAAAACAGAACATGCTGATCATTATTGGGCACATTTGTGAAAAGTTTATCTTCCATGTGCTCCACGAGCTGAGCTCACGGTTGGGTCGCATTGCCGATATAGATGAAGTCGAATACAGCGACGAAGAAATGCTTCAAGTCTTTGTTTATCAGATGAGTCTGACATTGCTGTGTTAATGTTAGTTTCTTCCGTAGCAAGTTAAGTGATTGCCGGAGAAGAACTTCTCCAAAACAACCTGAAGTGACTGAATAGGATGTTAAACCTTAACTCAGTCAATATTCGAGCCACTGGCTACAGTTGCTGGTGCATTTTCTCTGGTTTCTCTGTGGCATAATTCTTCTGCAGCATGCATAAGATGTAGTAACATTGACGGAGGTGACAATATGTGCCGATCCGAATCTGTAGACCATCCAATCCAATGCAATCCAATTTGATGTTACGAGCGCAGGAATTCCTCTCTGCCCGCATCTCAAATAACATAACATTAAGCACAAACAGGTAGACCTCCGGTTCCTTTTAGATCTGATTTGTAGTCATAAACAACATCTTGGTTAGTCCAGTATTTATCAAGACGATTCTTAAATGCATTAAGAGAGTCAGCCTCCAAAACCTAATCTGGTAAACTATTCCAGATATTAACAACTCGGGAAAGAAATGAATATTTTCAAATATTGTAGTGACAGTTAAATTTTTTTGTAATTTATATTTAGACCATGCACGCAAGTCAGTGTGCGTGCTGTCAAATTCAACTGCGTCGTCAACAGTCGCCAATTGTTTGCCTGACGGGGAGGTTGACTGCGGAAGCAGCAGCAGCTCATCGGACACTGAAGACGACGATGTAAATGATTTCAACTTCGATCCGACGTTGATAGAGGACAGGGAACTCGGCTTTCACGTCTGCTAGATTTTCTGCTCCGTGTCCGTCAAGGAGATTACGGGCCGGTTTTTTGCACCGCAAATTAATCTCCCGTTAACTGAGTCGCCAGTTAAATTCGGCAGATAATTGTCGATTAGCTCAACTATCGTTTTTCCACCACCAGTAAACGGTCAATTGTCAGTTAAATTGTCTGTTATCTTAATTGCCGATTTTTTGCCAATTAACTCGTTAATGGCCAATTAACAATGACGGATATGCAGACTTTTTTTTGCTTTTTTTCCCTGTCTTAGCTACATGTTTTTTTCTGTCTGTTTTATTGTTCTTTCTGTCTTTCATGAGTGAAGCGAACGCGTCGTTTTGCCACGGAGGAATCCGTTTCAGGAGTATGATGATGCTAAATGCCGCCAGTGCTTCAGACTGTCGAAGTTCATAGTCACGAAACTGCTGGACGAGATTATATCATGTCGGCAAATATCACGAAGAGGTCGTTCTGCGATTACAAAATCTGTGAATCCGTGAAGCATCCTTAGCGATGGCCATGTAGACACATCGGACAGTGACATCATTGTGTCACAGTCAGTCAGTCACAGTAGATGAGTTAATCCAGCATTAGCTAATCGCCGATTTACTAATTGAAGATAGAAAATGCACGGACAAATGCAACTTGGTTAATCGGTTAATTGACGATCAACTTCGACCATTAAATTAATCGGAGATTACGTAATCAGAGATTAAAGTTAATTTAATTTGCTGTGG
>Ga0209780_1002933_pt1 | contig 12429 bp, 8 predicted proteins | sample WorMetexBAHAMAS2_FD_187384 | JGI IMG/M metagenome (GOLD analysis project Ga0209780, IMG submission 187384) | Marine gutless worms symbiont microbial communities from Max Planck institute for Marine Microbiology, Germany - Inanidrilus exumae... | ecosystem: Host-associated > Annelida > Digestive... | reverse complement strand
CGCTCGATCACCTTGGAGACTGTTGTGAGGTTTGAGATCGGCCGGTAGCTGGACATCTCGTCCTTGTCCATGGTCGGTTTCTTCAGCAGCGGCAACACCTGAGCCGTTTTGAAGGCTGCTGGAAACTGGCACTGTTGGAACGACAAGTTGGCCATGTAGTAGTTAGTCAGTAGTTAGTTAGTCACACTGACACGCAAACTATTTACGTAAGTGTAGTAATACACTACAATAGTATCAAAGGCTTAAACAATCACTGTAAAGTACAAAGCACACACAAATCCAATTAACCACTTCATACACTTCACGTACAAATCTTTAGAGAAATAATTACTCACAGACAGTCATAACAGCCTAATAGCTATTGTCCAGCAGAAAACCTCAGTAAGCCATTAGCCCCATTGATTCCCTTCTTCCACTGACTGTAAAACAAAAAAGACAAGATGGCTTTGATGCTCCAGCGTTGACGTGGATGTCTTGGCCACGGCCACCTGTGATCTTGACCTTTGACCACCAGAATCTAATCAGGTCATCAGTGGGGGCTAGTGAATATTCCACATACGTTTCATCGAGATTGCTCAAGCAGTTCATGAGATATCATGGTAAAAAGATCTGTCCACACAAACGTGGCAGATGGACAGCCCCACAACATTAATCCTTCGCCGGCAAGGGCATGAAAACTACATTATCAATAACAAACTTACAGCTCGAAAATGATGCACGGCTCCACTGACTAAATCTGAACATACAAAAATATCAAACATCAACTCACTGTATTCACATCATGCAAAATAGAAGTATCAGCGCTACACAAAACATATATGTTCCATAGTAAACAGTTAGTTAGTTAGTTAGTTGGAGTTTAACGTCCCCTTTCGGCACAAATATGGCTATATCACAGACGAAAGGTCAGGGGTGGAGAGCTACCCCAACCCAGTAAAGGAAGGCCAGTGATATATTAACCACAACCCTGGTCACCTTTTTGCTCAGCAGCCACCCATAAAGGGAAAGGGATCAAGAGGCTCATTTAAATTAATATGCTAGCGCCTACAACAGGGGGAGACAACTATCACACTGCAAGACAAAACTAAATCAAAAACAAGCATGCATCCTTAACTAAAAATACATATAATATAAAATCAACACAAAAAAACTAAAGCCAGGTTTAATCGCCTCCTACGACATCTGGCATGGACACGAAGTGGGACTATTCTGGTAGAATGTCCATAGTAAATAGCAACAGCAGTTAAAGGTGAAAATAACAGTACGATATGCTATGAATAAATAAAATGTCCTATTACCTTCCATTCAACAATGCCACCATATCCACAACTCACCTAATCATGCCAGAACCTCAACAGCAGTGTTACCCAATGTGCAGCAGCACGGTTCAGACGGTACTAGGACTGATGCCCAGCATTAATCACATGAGTCAATGATGACATCACTGATCAACCACAGAATCTGGCCAATATTGCACTTCTGGGACTGACCATGACAAAAGTGGTCACTATAAAGCCGCTGACCACTGTCCACAACGTTTCTAGGCGGTTTTTACATGATGAGATTAAACTAAGGTCTTAGGAACTAGCATCGGAGTGTGACACACTTTCCCTTGGGTGTCAGTTGGTTAACCGAGAAAGTATGCGATCCAGGAGGTGACTTTCAGTGCCTGAGTTTCTTTCGGTGTTCTAACATTGACGGCTCAGAGACACAAAGGGCATCCAGCCCATAAAAAACCTACTCCAAATTATCTCTGAAGCTTCTCTCCTAGACTGATGTCCACCTGCAATTTTGTTGCGCATCTTTGTCACTCAGCTTTATCGTGCGACAAAGTTGCAACTGTGCATGTTGTCACAAAACCTTTCTTTTCTCAGAGTAATAGTGTATTCAGCACATTAGAGGCTTTGACAATGATGCGCTATATAAATTTATGTTTTACATTGCAACTTTGTCGCATAAACAAAAATTGAACAATCAGCGTTCACAGCACTATCGCAACAAAGTTGCATAGAACAGAGCATCGCAGAATAAGTTGCACGACTGTTAGAGTTGTGCGACACACCATGTCACACTTGAAATTTTGTCACATGATAAAGTTGCGCGACAAAATTGCAGGTGTGACATCGGTCTTAGGGGACGTGGTCAAACCTCCACAACGGAAGCCTGTTAAAACTAAAAGTGAAATAATGGCACTTAAACATATGAATGTACACACAGATATAAAACTCTAAATGCACCTCTCCAATACACAGTCCACGGCAGGAAGACTTGAGATAAACTTCATAGCCATGTCACGTCCAACACAAGGAACACCTTTGGGCAAGTAGTCACAGCCAAGCAGCACAGCCAGAGCCACAAGACGTTCTCGGTCCAGGTGTAACTGTTCCTTGATGTCATGCATTGTGTAGCTCTCAACATGAGGGTTCTAACACAGCAACAATGTGCAGTTCAGTATTCGTATGCAGTGTATGGCAAATGTGCTCATCGTCAGTAACGTTCCAGAGGTGAATTCACAAACATAGGAGAACTTCAGATCACAAGGTTTATACTGCCAATTGCACCAGTAAAAACAACAATGTAACTCCGATAAAATATGACTTAAATTTAAAAAAAATACTAAAATAAAAATCTTATTTCTAAAAATTGTAAACAAAAAAACAGTATTTGTGAATCCTTACACAATAATTACAATATATCACATACCTTACTGTTTGTGGTAAAATTGCGATATACAGTATTGGCACCATACAAGAATGCATCTCCATCATTCGTGATACATCCATCGACAACCTGCACATCAAATTGAAGTTTGCCAGTAAAATTCGGCTAACCACTATCTAAACAATATCTGCTTTATAATTTTTATTACCTCTCTCCAAATCAAGCCAGTACCTCTGAACCTGTCTATTGTCAGAATGCATACACTACAGTTTTCGGGTTATTTGTTCATATGAATATAATACTAACAGCTTCACGGATCAAAAAGGTTCACTTTCAGGAAATCTGACCTAACGTGAACTCCAGAATACTGGACATTGTTGCTGTGTTAGAACCCTCATGTTGAGAGCTACACAATGCATGACATCAAGGAACAAACATTTACACCTGGACCGAGAACGTCTTGTGGCTCTGGCTGTGCTGCTTGGCTGTAATTACATGCCCAAAGGTGTTCCTTGTGTTGGAAGTGGCATGGCTATGCAGTTTATTCATTCATTTATTCATTACACCATAAGGTAGCCACATAAAACAAAGATATAAAAGCATAAAACATAAACCATACAAAGAACGATACTAAAATCTACATATCCCAAGCCTTCCTGCTATGGGCTCCGTACTGGAGAGGTGCACCCAGAATGTTTTCAGTTATTCACATGTTTACTTCCCACTCACATAAAAAGAAATGTTGCTAAACAAAAACCAAACATAATAGTAGTAGTAGTAATAGTAGAATATAATATTAACAAATATATTGCTTTGACACTGTTGACTGGGCGTTAGGCCTATATTTCTGAAGAGCATCCAACCTATAACAACTACAGTGATGCTGCTGGCGTAGTTAGCTGTTTGGAGTGAGGTGCAAATGATCTGCATATGGTCCAGCTGATGCCACTGCTAACCCATCATCTCTTCATCATTTAAATCCATCAAGGTTTACTTTTCTGGTGCCAGCTTAACTCGTGTTGTCCTGAAAAAATGGCTGTTAAATTAGTGTTGTTGTATGCTGAAACAGAATATGCAATATTGTTGTCGAACAATAATTATAACATAATGTTGAAGGAACAGTACAGCTTCTTCTTTACATGATTTCTGTTGAGAAATGCACACATTGCCTCGGCTTCTCCTGCACTCTGAACGTATGGAACGCCAAGGTAGTCCAGCATTTCACAGCACTATTACCAACCACACAGTTGGTTACAATTAGAATTAAATTACATGTATATACACAAGTCATAGGCTTAAAATCACTTGCTGTGCGGTAGTGCCAGCCCTGACTTAATGGCAACTGGGCTGGTCAACGAGAAAGGTCACATTTTGATCCCATACAGAATCATCACCCCTCAAACGATCGCGCCAAAAACGTTTGTCACAGCTTATTACGTCGGCAATGGCTACATCTGCACAAAATTTGATGCAAATCCATCGACAGAAGGCTTCTATGCAAATGGGTAAAATATAAAAAAATTTATTCATTTACTTGTTTATACCCCTTTTCAGGATTGATTGATTCAGTTAAGGTTTTACGTCCAATCTCTTGGCTTAGTACTGAAAAACTGAAACTGAAACAAACACAACTAAAGCAAACATGCATCCGTAACAAAATATAATACAACATAAAATAAACCAAAAAATAAAGCCAAGTTTGGTTGCCTCCTACGACCTCCGGCCTGGAAATGGAACGGGTCTAAGATGGAAAAAGTAGATAGATAAGTCAGGAAATAAACAAGTAAGGAAGTAAATAAGTAAGAAAGAAAACGTAAGGAAAGAAGAAAGTAAAATAAAAAGTGAAAAGAAAGTTAAGTAAACACACAAACAAACGATTTATATACCGCCAAAGTCGACACACGAATCACGGCACATTACTGCCCTGAACGATGAAACAATGGAAATTAGCCAGACCGTGTACGGCGTGTGAACGCGGCTGCTGCAGCGCTCTTCACGAGTAGAGTTAAAGGATTACCGGTTTTTACCGCCTTCTCGCGTGCTAACTTCACCGACTGTTAGGCCTACATTTGACGGAAGCCAGAGCGTGTCAATAACGGCTTGCACGACCTGGATAATGTTTGCTCAATGTATTCCGCGGACTGTCTTTGGTCCCGGCCGTCGATAGACCCTCACTATCACACGAAAAGAATGACAGTGTTCTCGGACAGGATTGTGACATGATTCGTACCCCAGCGGCCTAAGGGGTAGCGGCAGTGAATTTCCTGCAGCTGCTATTGGTCAGTAGGCGGGGTCTCTTGACTCTCACAAGTACCGGTACCTGTTGGCGCTCGTTGACTACAGTTCGGCGGATTGGCGGCGTGATAACAAATCAGTGTATCCGACGACGATTGTTGTCACCCGCAGCTTTCTCAGCATACAGGCAAATTCGGTACAGTGGGAGAGGCTGTTTTCAGCTACCGGGCGTCTTATCACGAAACCGAGATCGCGGCTCCTCCCAGTCTAAATCGAGTCTTGATCGAGTCCCGGCAAAGGCCTATCGAGACTTGGGAATAAAGGGAATTAAGGAGAGAGTGAGTGAGCTATAGTTATCATCCACTGAGACCGACGTACGTCGCCCGCCTGCGGAGGCGACGTGGAGCAGCAGCGACGGTGCATCTAACGAATGCCCCTGGAGGGCATGGATAATCGTAAACTCGGGCATAGTAAAAGCAGTCTGCCGCCGGCGAATTTTCCCAAAAAATTGATCGAAATTGCTCGTTCAATAAAAAAGCAGAATCGTCGCAGCACTATAAACAAACCTTGATCACTAACATAGCTCCATAAAAGCTATATAGTGAACAGGCAAAGGTGGGTGGAGAACTTCCAAATATGCGGTTGTTTTTACTCCATATTCACATGCTGTGCATTATGTATGGCCATTAACACAGTACCTAATGTTATTTTGGCCGATAATTCGATTTAGCTTGATCCCAGTGTGATGACTGGACAACTCTACGATATTTTTTTGGGAAGTTATGCATAACACTTGTTGAAGAATATTATTCGTTTTTGGGGGTTGACATTGATTTATAATGTTCTGAATTATGATAGTTTTATTATTATTCTTTAAGTTGATTTTTTTACATATTATACATTATTATATATAATCAATGGATTTTGTTGATCTTTTCAATGCTAATATCCACCCATGTTTATCTCTAGGCTGATGATTGGGCGTTGGCAGAGCATCTAATTATTAATTGAAACCGCAAGGTGTTACACCCAGATCCACAAAAGTTGCAAAGTCGAGAGACAAATCTGGGTCAGGGATTCCAAATACATGGGGAAAATTTGCCACACACACAAAGATCAAGTGGTTCGGTGCATACACAATGGCTGCAAATGCACTGTCAATTGTAACAAATGGAGTAGTTATAACTCATAACTCAGGAAGGACTAGCCATTGGATGTTTACACGTGGTGGGGGTTGATCAAATGACCCACAATGTAAGACCACTGTTCAAGGGCAAAAGGTCAAGGTCAAAAGATCACAACATATCAGCAGGAAAAACGCTATAACTAGCTAATAGACAGGTCATGTCAACTTCAAACCTGGTGGAAGTTATCACTGTGGGTGGTGACACATGACAGTTTATAGGTAAGTAGGCAAAACAGACAAGAAATATAAATATGGCAGACTCTAAACCTATTCCATGAAAAGCTCAAGTGAAAAAGTCCTCAAATCGCCAAAATATCGCTCCCAATAAGGAAATCAAGACTTGTGAAATTGACCTTGGTTGACCTTGAACAGTCGCAGATCAGGAGTTTCACTTCAAATTGAAATTGAATGGTGATGTCAGAATTTTGGCCGAAAGCTCAAAAATACCATTTATGGGCATGTGCAGTTTAAATGAAGCCAAAAATCACCTATAACATTGCCAACTCACCAAAATTTCAATCCTTTGTCATGAAATCAATGCCAAATATAAAGAGAATAATAACAAATTTCGGACCAGATGTAGAAATACCAACACTCATGCACATCACAATGAAAAACAATAATAACACAATAAAATGTATTTGTATCTTTATCGATAAAATATTTCTCGCATTTGGGAAATTAGGGTCACCAAGATGAATAGCAATGTGAGAATTTTAACTGGAAGCTCACACATAGCCATTTCTGTGTATGTGTAGTGATAGTCGAAAACATGAGAAAATGCATTTCAATCGATAACATATCCCTCTCTTTTGGGAAGCTTGGGTCAGAAATTGGAATGGCTGTGTTAGAATTTCAACCACAAAGCTCATAAATAGCCGCTTCTGTGCATGTGCAGTGAAAATATGGCCAAAAATTGGTTAAAAAATGTTGCCAAATTGCCACAATTTCATTCCCTTTACATGAAACTGACGTCGCTCAGAACAACCATAATATCATAACAGATTTCCGAATAAGAGAAAATACAGCAATTTCTGTACATATGTAACAACAAAATGGTTAAAAACACAAGAAAATGTATCTCAATAGATAAAATATCCCACCATTTCTGTGCACACACAGACAGTAAAATTACCAACAAATCACCAAATTTTTAACCCTTTCTAAATTGTCTTTAACTGTAGAATGACCATGTACTCATAATTGGTAATAAAATAGCAAATATAAATACAGCAGCATAATGACATTCAGGCAATGAAAAAATGTATTGATGGTAATATCACCCTTATGATTTTTTGCGGTTTTTGATCCATTGCCGTTAACATTACCTATAAATTTCAGTTTTTTAATGTATATAATAAATATAATGAGGACCACATATGCAACACTGTAACAGCTCATTTTCAGGTCAACCTAAGTTAGCCACTGCCCCCTTCAATCTCTTCCCCACCTGTTCTGGTTCTGCAGAGAGCCTTTACAAATAATTAATGCAGGTTTTCTTACAGGCTGAATGCACTTCCGGTCATCCAACCAATATTGTCAAATCACGGAAGGAAACACATTCAGCAATACACAGTCATAAAAACTGGCAATCTTACTCCAAAGTACATCACTGAAAAAGATTAAAGCTGTACCTCTCTGTGGTCAGCTGTGAAATTCCTGCGCCGTACTTTCTGTCCAGCGCCAGTGCATCGGCCTCTGGGAGGATACTGCACAGCTGCCCGTTTTTTCATCACTTCCTGTTTCAGATCTGGAGGTTCTCCCTCTACCACAATGACTGGCGTTATGTTCAGCTGAAGTAGACTACATACTCGGAAAAACAGGTTTCTACAACGACAAAGCACATAACTAGTCAAAATACGAGTAAATTACATGTATTACGTGGCAGTTACAGTGTCGGTAGCCATGTTACAACTCTTCGTCAATTGTTAGTCTAACAATGTTACACGTACAATCATCATGCATTTCACATTTACTGCTGCAATTGCACATTCCCTTCAGTCATCTGTCACAGGTGGGTGGGTGACATGAAGGGCATATCACCTGTAAAAACTGTCCTCTTTTTAGAGTATCTGGACCCAAACAACCTGGAGAAACTAAGAAAACACTAGTTGAACAAAAACTGTATCCCTGTAAATGACGACATTATCACTGCAAATGGAGCCAAAAAATTAAAGTGGCTGGAAAATAAGAGGTATTCATGCAGAAGACACACATGCAAAAATGGCCAGTCATAAAAGATAAACATATCAAACAGAGCCAAGAACTTATGTACTGTTTATGCTTGAAATGGACGATGAATGCAAAATCGCTAAAAACCTATTACTGATTAAAGAAAAAGGGAAGCGATATATGGCCCATTGAATATCAAATCAAATCAAATCAAAAACACATTTATATAGCGCCATACGTTGCAAGCGAATCAGAGGCGCATATGGTGGCGATGACTAGACAAGTTGGGCAACATAAGCTACATTAAACAGTTCGGTCTTTAATCTACTCCTAAAAGTACTGACAAGTTCTGCCTCTCTACAAGCATCAGACAGTGAGTTCCAAACAGTAGGTGCGCTAACACAGAAGACTTTTGCAGACAGAGCTAATGACGGATGGGGTACAGTCAACAAGTTTTTGTTTGAGGAGTGCAGTTCACGAGCCGGTCTGTAATTCTCGAGCAGAGAAGCCAAATATGCAGGAGTGCCCGTTGATCTTGTCTTGTACGACATTGAATAGTGGCAATTTGATACCTTCAAGCACATTCATCTACTGCAAGCATTTCACATTTCATTTTTTGTACATTTGTGCAGCAGTTGACAAGATTTCAACTGACATAGCGCACTGCATGGTCCCTCTGAGATAGCTGAACTTCTTGATAAATACTCAGGCCACATCATATCCTTGGAATGGGTGAATCTAGATATTTCAAATTTGGTATGCAGATTAACTGGTGTTCGTTAGTAATGGCATATGCATGAGAGAATACATTTACCCCCAAACGAGGTGCGTTCAGGGTCACAGTCCCTGTTAAAATTTTGGTTAATAAGTGATAATTTTTTGAAAATGGTATAAGACAGAGACACAGTTACAATACAAGACTAATAGGAATAGGAAATAAATTAGCCCCGTACAGGACGGGTGGTCCACTCCTACTTACTGCTAACTTCAAAGTCACGTGACATAAAAACTATGACAAAAATCTAAAATCCGGCCCCAATAAGAATAAGATTTAGGTATTGGCCCGTAATTTAAGAATCCGTAGTTATATGCCAGCCCTATTATAAATGGGGGAGGATATAGCCTTTGAAAATGGCTGAATTTCCGACTTTCAAAAGCTCGTGACCTTGACCTTCACCTTGGATCGGGTCATACTGCATACTGTCATGCATCAGTCGTCGACCTCTACGTACATACCAAATTTTATTGAAAAGAAAGCAACTTTTTGTGGACGTACGGACGGACATTTGAGACCCACATTATTAGGTCGACTCAGAGGAAGATTTCAACTCATACAGTGTGTCACGCGATCCCTCTGCAATAGCTGAGCTTCTTGTCCATATATGCCGTATCATGCCATCACTGTGTAAGAGTGTCAGTGGACAGAGTTCAAGTAAATATGAAAATAATCATAGCACCTAAGGTGTGGTTTTGTTACTCCCTTCAGTTGAAGAGTTTTAGCTTCAACAATCCAAATGCTAAGATCAACAGCAATAACTTGGCCTTGTAGCTCAGTCAGGCACTTGTGCTCTTTTACAGGTTCCAATATTGTCCACAAGTCTTTCACGCCCATTTCTATCACAACATAAAAGCTACGAAAATTACAGCCACAATTATACAGTTAACAAGCATAACAAATGTCAAATCATTACTAAACCATGAGCAGATGTAGTGTCCTGATGTGGCTTAGTGGGAAACATAGAAGTTCTGGGCAGTATAGATACTAAACAGATACTGCTACAAGCACATATAAAATTGCTCCAATAACATACATCTGGTATCAGTGAGTTTATGTTCACAGTCTAACAGGTGTTCCATGTGCGACCAAGCTTCAACATAAGCTCTCTGTTCTTTCTGCATTAACCACTCCTTATGACAGCCACACATGGCTGCTTCACAAGCCTGCTCAAGCAGACGTAATTCTCTCTGCACTGAATCATCACACGACTGAGCTAATGTCCGAGCCGGCATGACAGCAAGTTGAGCAGGCAGATCAAAGGCAGCTGGCTGCAATCAAGTGAAATGTCATACGCATGCCATAAGTTAATACTACACATAACTGAGAACACGGTACCAGCAGTCTGGTACTTAGTCATCTGATTAACACAAGAAAGAGGAAGACTGGGTATGGGTACAGTGTGGAATGCAGAACAGACATGCAAAACCAATGCCCTAATGCTAACACTAACCCTAAACATTAACAAATACATCATTCCACTCATATATTCTACATTCACTCTTCTACCTTTACCCAAAAACATGCAGTGCTGGTCGTCACTCATCAGTGCATTTGATTGCATCTAACTTCAAAAATTCTTTGCAAGCATGAAAGTATAATAATAGTTTTACTATTAAGAGTTCAAATTTATTATACAGAGTTCAAATTTGGTAAGCAGGTTAATCGTAGCAAGACTGCTAGCCCACAGATTACAAATCATCCCTGAAAGAGGCGTGGTCAGGTCACGTAAACCATTTAAATTTTGGTGGGCACCAACCATGTCTCTGGAATGGCTCAACTATAGTGGTCAAACTTTGTACACAGGTAGGCTATCTTAAGTCCCAGCATACTGACGACAATAGACCCTCATAAGGGGTGTGGTCAGGGTCACATGACCCACTTTAAAATTTGGGGCCCCCAATGATACCTCTGGAAGTTTAAGCTAGAATCTTCCAATTTTGCACACAGGTAGACTCTATCAAATCCTAGCTTATGGATGACAAACCACCCCTAAAAGGGGTGTGGTAAGGGTCACATGGTCCATTTTCAACTTTGATGCCCACAATCATATCCCCGGAATGGCTGAAGCGAGTCGTGAGTCGTCAATCGTCAAATTTTGCATGCAGGTAAAATATATCAAATGCTAGCTTTGGGACGACAGACCGCCCCCTAATAGGCGTGGCCAGGGTCACGTGACCCGTTTTCTTAAATTTTGTCCCAATCATATCTTTGGAGTCTGTGAAACTAGGCACTTCAAATGTCGTGTGCTGATTGATACAGAGGTGTACTAGTGCACAAATGATAGATCACCATTGAAAGGGATGTGTTCAGGGTCACGTGACCTCTAAGTTTTTGGAATAAGTGATAATATCTCGGAAACGGTGCCAGAGAGAGACATGGTTGCAATGGAAGTCTAATAGTAAATCGTATGTGGCCTTATTTTGTGATTTTATTCTGGCAGTCTTGTAGGCAAAATGAGCATATCTGTAGGTGAACTGTCCAGGCAGTAGGCAAAATGTCTAGTAGGCGAACTGTCCAGTAGGTGAAGTGTCCAGTTACCATAGGGTATTGGTAAAGTGCTAGATGCAAGTTTGCAACTTTCGCGAGGTGGTAATTTGCGGGGTGTCATGAAAGGTTTTTCGTGCGAGGCACGGGTACACTGTGAGGACCTAAATTGTGAGGTACAATATCGCGCTGTTATATTGGCGGCAGAGGTCATAGGCCATAGCTACAGTGCATGCGCGATAAGACGCTCACCTGTAGGGTAATTAATTGCCTTCATTGTAATTAAAAACACAATGCCATCATCAGCATCATCATTTAGAATTTTAGACACCATCATCCATGTCACACTAATTGTATACTCACATTATGGGGGTGGGGTGTGCGGAGGGGGCTTGCCCCCTCCCCAGTAAAGAAAAAATTAAATAAATGGGCTCTTCTTCTTCTTGGCAATAATGCTCTCAACTTCAATCAGGTGAAGACTCCGGAGCATAAGCGAGGGTAGACAAAACAGTTGCAGCGACAGTCTGCGCACAGGAAATCAAACAGAAACAGGTGCAAACTTGATGGAACGACAGTGCAGGTGCAGATGCAGGATAAAATCAGTTATTGTCCAGCTCGTCTGGGTAGGGGCGCAACTTCCTACACTGTACAATACAGTGGAGTACCCAGTGTCCAACTTCAGGCAGTAATAATGGCATATTTGAATGCTTCAATAGTTGTAAGACTGATGATGTGTTCAGGAAGTGTATTCCACTCTCGGACTGTTCTTGGGAAAAACGAAAATCTATAATAATCACATCTAGATGACGGTATATTATATGCTGTTGTATTCTCAGTGCGTGTGGGACAGAAATGCATCTTCATAGTCAGTGGCATATCAACTGCCACCAGATGATAGTGTATTTTATAGAAC